>Ga0272443_10000182_pt1 | contig 119680 bp, 88 predicted proteins | sample SSMAcet12_FD_193581 | JGI IMG/M metagenome (GOLD analysis project Ga0272443, IMG submission 193581) | Marine sediment archaeal communities from Little Sippewissett salt marsh, Falmouth, MA, United States - SSM-Acet-12 | ecosystem: Environmental > Aquatic > Marine > Wetlands > Sediment ... | reverse complement strand
GCTGTATCATTACAATTATGAACGTCCTCATAGAGGATATAGAAACATGGGAAAAAGACCCTTTGAAACCGTGAAAAATTTCATAAAAAAAGATAATAAAAGTGTTAGACATCAAGGTTAGTCTTACGCATTATATGCATTTATGAAAATTCTTGAAGGAAAGAAGGAGCATATGAAAATAATAACATTCTTAGTTTTATTTCTTTTAGCAGGAGTATTATCTCTCCATGCAAATATTGCACCTGTTGTATCTGATGTGACAGCACAGCAACGTGATGATGGCTCAATGAAAGTAGATATTTATTATGATGTGTATGATGCGGATGGTGATGCAATGACCATATTTATGCAGGTTTCCGAAGATGATGGAGTAACCTGGGATGTAAGCTGTAACTTGGTTTCAGGTGATGAAGGAACCGGAATTTACTCAGGGAATAATAAACACATTGAGTGGAATGTAGGTTCAGAACATCCCAATATGCAAGGTGATGATTTTAGATTTAAAATAACAGCTATTGATGGAGGAACCAGCACTTGCATAGACATAGATGGAAATGTTTACCAAACTATAGTTATTGGTGACCAGGAATGGATGGCAGAAAACCTGAAAGTAACTCATTATCGTAACGGAGATTCAATTCCAAATGTTACAAGTAATAGCACCTGGGCAGGTCTTTCAACTGGTGCCTATTGTTATTATGATAATGACCCTTCTAATGCAGATACCTATGGAGCTCTCTATAATTGGTATGCGGTTGATGACTCACGGGAACTGGCACCGGTAGGATGGCATGTACCAACAGATACTGAAATAATGGAACTGGAAATGCACCTTGGTATGAGTTCAAGCCAGGCGAACAGCACAGATTGGCGTGGTACGAACGAAGGCAGCAAGCTTGCTGGTGGTTCTGATTTATGGATAGTTGGTGCCTTAAGAAATGATCCTGAGTTTGGTAGTAGCGGTTTCGATTTTATTCCTGGCGGAAAGCGTTACAGCAGCAATGGTGGTTTCGGTAATATGGGTAGCTTCGGTCGCTTCTGGTCATCTACAGAGGGTGGTAGTTACGGCGCTTGGAACCGGCTGCTACTTTACGATACCGCAGCGGTGCACAGGAGCAGCAGTTATGAGCAGGATGGCTTTTCAGTCCGTTGTGTTCGGGATTGAAATTGTGTATTTTAAAGTTATGGAGTATATAAAAATGTTGATTTTACACTACAAAATTTAATAAGAATGTAAGGAGTATTTGATGAAAAAAATATTATTTCTCATTGTATTTATGTTATTATGTACAAATGTATTTGCCGATCGCGCAACAGGTTCTGCAATATCAGATCCAGTTTCGATCAATACAATTCTTCCAACCTATAGCGAATATAGAATTGAAGAACTATCCCAGGCACCAAATCCCCCTATTCTAGAGATTCCTGAAGGCGGCATTGGTTATGCATGGTATGTGGTTGAAGGAGAGTTAGGTGGAACCTGGCTCCCTGTACTTGATATAGACTTATTGGCAGAAGACGGACAGGGTAATATCATTCAGTGTCAGGCAAATTTCCTGCCATTTCAATTTCTTACCGCACCTTTCCATTTCCAAAACGCTGGAGTATTCTGCATTCCCATAAATGCTGATATAATTGTTAACGGTAATCCTGGAGATCAAGAAACAATCACCGTTATCTCTGCTAACGGAGAAGCAATTTCACCTTCGAACCAGCAAAGCATTACTGCAAAAGTTGTACCCTATAATTATTCAGCAAGCTGGGGATATAGGATCTACGCAAAAGGCGGAGCTGGTGTTACTTGTGGAATAGTTACGGCAACAGGATTTGCCGGAGGTGGTTCTGGAGCAGAGATTGAGATATTATTAGAAGGTATGGACAGTAATCCAGACTGGAGTAACTTCAAGATATACAGAAGAGATGATATCTTTGTCGGTGCTGAGGTAGAGCTGGGACCACCCACGTTGATCGATGTCGATCTTGGGGCAAGCGTAGAAGTGACTGCGAGTTTTCCATATCAAAACGAATATGAATTTGATATGGATAATCTTGAGGACATGGAATCCCTTATAGCGTTATATTTATTTACAGAACCAGCAATAATATATGCTACAGGAATAATTCCAGGGGGACAGATAGCCGTGAATTTTGTTTCATGGGTAGTAGAAACATTAATAGAAAATTCTGCACAAAACGGCTTAGGAGTTGCACGTATCGCAGATGAAGCAGGGCTTGATATTGAAGGGAATTTAGATCTCTCTTTTAATATATTGGAAAGCGTACCATTGGGATTGAATTTAGGACCCAGTGTAGGAGCACATGCACATCTTGGTGAAAGCAAGAGAGTTGCCGAAGATGGGGAAATTAATCGAAGAATATACATCGGTGGCGGATATGATGCTGATCTGGAGATCGGACCGAAGTTTATATCTTCGCAAGACGTGAAATGCAAAATGATATATCCCATTAGATTAGAGCAAACCTTCATACCATCTTCTTTGGAAGTGAATTATGAATGTATGGGCACATGGCATAATACAGATTGGCAATCAGTGAAATTAACAGCAGGACGCGCTAGTAATTCTTCAATTTTAAATCTTTTTAATCTACCAGGTCAGGTTCAGGAATATTCTGCTCATTTAATAATTGATGATACGGATGTAAAAAACACCCTTCTCAATATTGCAGAACTACCATCAGAAATGTGGAATATCGGTTCATCAGCAGTGGATGTTGTTACCAATAATGAAAGTTTTAAGAATGATTTTGAAGACTTTTTGGGCGTCATCTATGATGAACAAAATGATGATCTGCCAGTCCAATTAGAATATGGCTTTGACGCTGAAGATAAATCAGAGTATTCTTTTGACCTTGATCTTGAATTTCCACTTCCAGTATGTCCGCCAATTGTTATTACCCTAGGAGGTGGACTTGAAGCAACAAATTCGAGAAATTATTCCTTAGCGCAAGGTTATTGGGTAAAGGGACTTCCATACTTGCGAACTGAGATGCCAAACCCACCACAACCAGGAGAAACATTTGAAGATGTGATGACTGAACTGTGGAATAATGTCACCTCCGGAAATGCTGTAGACGAACTTGTTGATGTTATTTTATCACATCTATATAATAAATTTTTTGGGTGGCTAGGAAAATCAGAGACACAATTAGTTGAATTGAACGATAGAGGTTCAACTTTAACGATACGAGAGAACTCAATACCTGCAGGATTAGATTCAGTGCTGTGCCGCAACTGGGAATGGTATGAAGAACCTCAGGATCCAACACTAACATATGAACAGAAACAAAAGATAAACAAATATAATGTAAAATTGAGGAAGTTCAGAGAACAAGCTATGGGACTGCACTATGGTATCGGTGGTTTCTTTAAGTTTCAACCGGAAGGCGAGTTCTTTGGGGACAGTACGCTTATCAGTATTGCCTATGCGGATAGTGAAGTTACAGATATCAATGAATCAGATCTTTCTATATACTGGGAAGATGATGAAGGTAACTGGAATCAGATCATATCACAATGTTATCCGGATTCAAATAAAGTAGAAGCATGGATCAGTAATTTTGTTACGTATACTATTGCTCCACGATTACCACAGGGCTCATTTGGTCTATATTCAACACCGGACAGCTTAGCTGCAGATGGTATCTCAACAGCAATGATCACGTCAGAGACATTGTATAACAATGACAGTACTGTTGTAGAAAATGGAGAGCAGTTCACCTTGAGCGCATCACGACCATGTATTATCACTTCAGATGCAAATCCTAACTTAGCAGGAGTTCAGGTAGAAGTCTTTGGCGGAACCATACAATTTGAGGTGCAGGCAGATTCTGTATCATTACCTCTTCATGTAGCTGCTACATCGGTGAGTGGTTTTGCACTGTGCGAGATGGATCTTCCTTTGTATGATGTTACGATACCAGATACACCTACTTTAGTCTCAATTACTCCTGAGCATAAATCATTACATCTCGCGTGGAATGTGGTGAACAATCCTGATATAGCTGGATATAAGATATGGTATGATACAGATTCAACTGGAGCACCCTATGATGGTTTAGCGAACTATCCCGGTGAGAACAGCCCGGTCGTAGTAGGAAACTGTGATGAATATTATCTGGAAGGATTGGTAAATGATACCACGTATTATGTTGCAATAACTGCATTTGATATCGCAGGCACAGAAAGTTCGTATTCAAGTGAATTAACAGTTAATCCACACCTGCAGTCAGTTTCTGAGGTTTCAATCATACGTGTTAATGATGACGTCAAAATTCAATGGCAGTCTGTCCATAATGCAAATTCTTATAAGGTGTATAGAGGAACAGAACCAGATATGGATATCAATGATATGGAGATGGTAAAAGAGACTTCATCAACGTATTGGATAGATACTTCAATTTCAAGTGCGGATAAATATTTTTATAAAGTAGTAGTGGTAGCGTACTAGAAAAAATAGAAAAAATCAAATGTAACACAAGATTACAATCTTGTGTGAACCTACTACTAACTACTTTTATCATAAATACAGGATATAGATCCACAATCCAGTGAAATTCTTGACACTATACCTACCTGAAAAAAAAGAGAGATACATCCTGAATATGCAGGGTGATTTTTTTAGGAGGCTACATGTCGATATCTGTTGCTCCTGATGGAACTGAATATACATTTCCTACTCCGGAGGAAGACAAACAGGAACTTGTAAAAATTATATCAATCTCTGAAGAAGAGAGGAAAAAGGGACGAAAGATCGTTGTGGTGCAGGGCATGGGTTTCGTTGGTTCTGTCATGGCGGCTGTGGTTGCTGATGCGGAGAACGAAAATGGAGAACCGTTATATTTCGTGCATGGAAATGACCTTGTCTCAAGGCGTTCTTTCTGGAAAATTCCAGTTATCAATAGCGGAACACCGCCAGTAAGTGCGAGCGATCCTGAAATACCAAAAATATTTCCTCGCTGTGTGAAAGAGAAAAAGACACTCCGTGCTACGTGGCATCCTGAAGTTTTCAAAGTGGCTGATGTTGTGCTGGTCGATATTCAGCTTGATGCACAAAAGCCCGAATTAGGACATGCTGAAGCTGGATATTGTGATCTTAAAGCTTTTAAGGATGGCATGAGAACTATTGGACGCAACATCAATCCTGAAAGCCTAGTACTCATAGAAACAACTGTTCCTCCGGGTACATCAGAAAAAATCGTGAAACCCGTAATAGAAGAAGAGTTTACAAAGCGTGGTATTGACATAGAAAAAAATCCTGCACTCATCGCACATTCTTATGAACGTGTCATGCCCGGATCAAAGTATGTGAGTTCTATTCGAAATTTCTGGCGAACCTTTTCAGGCATCAATAAGAAAGCTGCAGATATGGCAGAAGAGTTTTTGACCAATGTTCTGGATACCAAAGGTTTTCCACTCTGGCGACTTGGACATACTAATGCCTCTGAAATGGCTAAAGTACTTGAAAATTCCTATCGTGCAACGAATATTGCGCTTATGTATGAATGGGCGAAATTTGCCGAAAAGATTGGCGTGAACCTCTTTGATGTGATCTATTCCATCCGTGTTCGTAAGGGCACACATGATAACATGCTTCGTCCCAGTTTAGGCGTGGGCGGGTATTGTTTGACGAAAGATCCAGTGCTGGCAAACTGGTCTGCAAATGCTCTATTCGGACATGATGATAAGCTCTCTATGGCAGTGCATGCAGTTGATACAAATGATCTTATGCCGCTTCATACCCTCGAGCTCATTGAGAATGCTGTTCCTTCACTTATGGATAAAAGAGTTGCAATTCTTGGAGTATCCTATCTTCAAAACGTTGCAGATACACGGCATTCACCCACAAAGCTCCTCTGGGAACATCTCATGGAAAAAGATGCGATAATTTCTGTACATGATCCACTCGTGGAAGTATGGCCAGAGCTTGGTGATATGCGTATCGAAAAAGACCTAAAGAAGATACTTTACGATGCTGAAATCCTGGTCTTTGCTGTTGGACACAAAGCATATCTTGAACTCGAGCCAGATGACGTTGTTAAAATGTGTGGACGTACCCCTCTCATTGTTGACTGCTCAAACTTCCTTAATGATGAGAAGATCGTGCAGTACCTCAAGCTTGGATGTAATGTCGTTGGTGTGGGAAAAGGACATATTAAGCAACTGAAAGAACAACTAAAGAAATAATCAAATTGTGAAATTTATGGCACCTAATCGAATTATACAGCATCCGATATTGAAGGTCAGGGAATCAGGGGAAGTGCTGTTTTATTGGAATGGAAAGAAGATGTTTGCGCATGAGGGAGAAATGCTATCATCTGCCTTATTTGCCAATGGTGTGCATATATTCGGTCGTCATCCAAAAGATGGTAGTCCACAGGGAATCTTCTGTGCTAATGGACAATGTGCTCAGTGCACAGTAATAGCAAATGGTGTTCCGGTCAAGTCCTGCATGACAGCAGTCATAGAAAATATGATCGTAACCAGTTGTGATGGATTACCCGAACTTCCTGAAGTAGAAGAAAAACCAGTCTTTACTCCGATTAAAGAGATCAAAACTGATGTTCTGATAATAGGTGGGGGACCTGCAGGACTTTCTGCAGCAATCGAGTTGTCTAAAAATGAGGTTCCCCTGTTACTCCTAGACGATAAGTCTGAACTAGGGGGCAAACTTGTTCTCCAAACGCACAAATTTTTTGGTTCGATAGAAGACTGCTATGCCGGTACACGCGGTATAGACATTGCAAAGTTACTCACAAAAGAATTGCAAGGATATACTTCAGCAGAAATCTGGCTGAACAGCACTGCATTGTTCGTGTTCAGTGATAAGAAAGTCGGTATATTAAAGAGGGATGAGTACGTTTTGGTTACTCCCAAAATTATTCTCAATGCAGCTGGAGCAAGAGAAAAGATGCTGGTTTTTCCTGGCAATACTTTACCGGGAGTGTATGGTGCTGGAGCTTTTCAAACCCTTGTCAATCGCGATCTTGTGCTTCCATCAAAAAGTACCTTTATCATTGGCGGCGGCAATGTCGGACTGATCGCTGGTTATCATGCACTTCAAGCAGGCATTCGAGTTGTTGGGCTCGCAGAAGCACTTCCTGAATGTGGCGGGTATAAGGTTCATAAAGATAAACTACAGCGACTTGGAGTTCCTATTTACACTTCCCACACAATTTTATCTGCAAATGGAAATGAAGAGGTAGAATCAATTACAATAGCACAAGTTGATGAGAAGTTCAATCCAATTAAAAAAACGGATAAAACCATCTCATGTGATACGATCTTGATAGCAGTGGGCTTGAATCCCATCAATGAATTTCACAGAGAAGCCGAAGAGGCTGGAATGAGTGTGTTTTCGACTGGAGATGCTGCTGACATTGCTGAAGCATCATCAGCAATGTTCAATGGGAAAATAGCTGGTATCAGAGTTGTCAGGGAGCTCGGTAAGACAGATCAGGAAATACCAGATGAATGGACAGAGAAAGCAGAGGTTTTAAAAAGTCCACCGCAGAGAATACTTCAGTATAAGATGCCAGAAAGGGAAGATGGAGTATTTCCGGTTTTTCATTGTGTACAGGAGATCCCATGCAATCCATGTACATCTGTATGTCCACTTGACCAGATACATATTCCCAATGACAGCTTGCTCGGTCTTCCTCAATTCAAAGGGGAGAAATGTACGGGCTGTATGAAGTGTCTAACGATTTGCCCTGCTCTTGCCATTACTCTTGTTGATTATAGAAAAGACAAAAATAATCCTATTGTATCCATCCCCTATGAAGTGAAGAATATAAAGATCAATGAAGGTGATACGATCAAAGTCGTGAATTATGAGGGAGAACTGCTTGACTCACTTGAGGTGATCAAGGTAAGAAAAGCTCCTAACAAAACTGAAATAATCCAGGTGAAAGCACCTGAAAAAATAGCAAAACGTATTGCTGGAGTTCAAATTCAGGACGCATCAGTATCTCAAGCCTGGGAAAGTCCATTCACAAATGACCTTGATGATAATGTGATTGTATGCAGGTGTGAACGAGTAACTGCGGGTGAGATAAGAAAATGGATACAAAAAGGTGTTACGGACATGAATCAGTTAAAGCAACTCACTCGCGCAGGCATGGGAGCGTGCGGAGGGAAAACATGCGAGTCACTCATTTTAAGAATGTATAGAGGAGAAGGATACAAAATTGAGGATATAACTCTCAATACTCGCCGTCCTTTATATGTTGAAGTCCCTATGGAAATCCTTTCAAAAATGGATAAAGGGTAGGTTGTTATGAGAACAAATTATGATGTGAATATTATTGGTGCTGGATCTGTTGGAATACCTATAGCGTTATATTTGGCAGAGCATAAATTTTCAGTTCTCATAATAGAGAGTTTACCTTCACCAGGACAGGGACAGAATAAAAAAGCGATCGGTGGTATACGCGCAACCCATTCTGATAAGGCAAAGATTCATATTTCTCAGGAATCAATTGATATTTTTTCCACCTGGCAGGAATTGTATGGAGATGACATAGAGTGGAGAGCAAATGGATATTCTTTTCCTGCTTATACTGATGGCCATGAGAGGATATTGAAAGATTTACTCAAAGTGCAGAAAAGCTATGGTTTGAATATTGATTGGATTTCCCCTGAGGAATATTGTGAGATAGTACCTGGTATATCAACTGATGGTTTGAAGGGTTCTACATTTTCTCCAGAAGATGGGAGCGCTTCTCCTTATTTAGCAATAAACTATTTTTATTTTAAAAGTATTGAATGGGGAGCAGAATATTTATTTAATGAAGAAGTAATAGATATTAAGAAAAATGGAATCACATTTATTATTGAAACAAGTAGAGGAAATACGTTCTCATCTAAATATTGTATTAATACTGCGGGGAATGAAGCCCGTAAGATTGGAGAAATGGTTGGACTTGAGATTCCGGTGACTCCCGATAGTCATGAGGGCGGCATCACCGATGCAGTACAACACTTCTTTGATCCAATGATTGTTGATCTGAGACCTGCTGAGGCTTCTAAGAACTACTATTTTTATCAACGTCCCGAGGGTCAAGTGATTTTCTGCATCACTCCTGAACCACCAATTGTTGGTTCAGACAGCAGGGCGACATCTGTATTTCTTCCACAGGTGACAAAACGAATGCTCGATCTCTTTCCTCGATTGAAGAATCTAAAAGTTCGCAGAACATGGCGAGGACAATATCCTGCAACTCCAGATGGATTTCCAATTATTGGTGAAAGTGAATTAGAGGGGTTTTATCTTGCAGTTGGGATGTGTGGTCAAGGTTTCATGCTTGGACCTGGTATAGGGAAACTCTTTGCAAGATTGCTTACAAATTCACTTTCTAATAACGACAAAGAAAATCTCAAATCTTTGAGTTTACACAGGAATTTTGGGTCTGAAGAGAAGTTCAAATAAATAAAAAATTAAGGCAAAAATCGTGCTTAAAAACTGCCTGCAAATGAGGGTTTTTTCTCTAACTAACTGCTATAAAAGAAGTTCTATTTTGATGAAAATTTTTTTGTTTATTCACCACGCGAAAAAATAACAAAATTTTATAACAAGCTTCTATAGAGTAAGATAGCTTTATATAGCCCAAATCGCTTCTACTTATCCACAACTTGTGCACATTAAAATTATCTAACAATTGCTATTTTAATTGTCGATATTTCGCTTCCCGAATGAAGTAGACAAAAATAAATTCCAGAAGAGACGTCTTTCGGGTCAAAAACAATCTCATAAGTATCTTTGCCGTTACCTTCTATAGGTATATTTTTAATCAATTCTCCACTAAGGTTATATATAGTAATTTCTGAGGGTTCTTGGCAACGTGTTGAGATTAGGAAGTATCCAAAAGGTTGATCTTGAACAACCAAAGGGTTTGGATAGAACTGAAACAGATTTCTCCTTTCCACATGTTCCTCCTGAATTAAAAAACTGCTATTTCCAAACTCATCGGTAGCTTTTAGTTTGAAAGAATAGTCGCCTACTGGAAAAATCATCGAGTAACTATTTCCATGTACTATAGAAGAATCAATAATCTCATGATATTCAATTTCGTCGACAGAGTTATAATATAATTTGTAAGAAAGTTCTGTTGTTGCGAGTACTTTCCATGAAAATTTGATCAGATCACTCACGGAATTGATGTCGAAGGTAATAAAATATGGAGGTTCATTATAACTTTCCATATAGTAGCTTAAAAAGCGATCCCATAGTGTCGCATTACGAAAAGCCAGATTACTATATTTAAACCATGAAAAAGAGTCAACGTGAGGAGGGAAGTTGATACTCATCCGTCCTACGTCAGGATACAGGTCATTTTGGTAGACAGCTGCATAAGAAATTGTCATGGAATCGATGAGGGCAGCAATGCTCAATGCATCATCTTGTAATGACTCTGATATTGTTGTACCGATTTCATAAAAAAATTGGTGCAGATCGATATAATCATAGGTAAAGTTCAGACATTCCAAACGGGCAGTATGATATAGTTGCCTGTAGAGGGAGTCTGAATAAGCTTGAGTAAAATTCTTCAATCGATGAAGAAACTCTGAAAATTGTCCTGTGCGAATAGCTGAAAAAGATATAGTGGAACCATATTGACATTGAATAGTATATGAATTTATATATCTGTTAACTAATTCTTCTGCCAGCGTTTCTGGGTTACAATTACTATTCTCATGAAGGAAGTTCATGAGTCCATATTGTGAGCAAGCAGTACCAGATTGTGCGCCGTAAAAAATGCCATCAGAAGGGACAGAGAAAATGGAACCTGCAACAATATCACAGTATTCATAAATTTCTGTTATAACCTCAGCCATTTGCATCAAACATGCATCAAAAACAATAATATCAAGTTTGAACTCGATGTCTTGAATAGCTTGACGTAACTCACCTTCTGCCACACTCATTCTGTCATTAAAATAATTATCATAACAGACTGTTTTTTCCATATCATCTTTTGTCCATCCATTACCATGATCCCAGATTATCAGCATTCGTTTTTTTGATGGTGCAAAATTGAATCCCCAATTAGCAAAATCAGATAATGTAGCCGGATCAGCGGAATTGATCTCACCGAGATCAGCAAGAAATTCAGAGCTCAGAGAATCTGGATCTTGATCATGGCGAATCTTATATCGCCTTGTAGTAGAAAAATAGGGTGGGTATGTTGTATTCTGATAGGGATCAACCTGAATTAGTGTTGTTACCTCAGCACTTTCTTCAACCATCTCCATTTCATTTATATCTTTGAAAGACTGCTGGCTAAGATTATTGTCTGCTGCCATATAGACCAGCACCGTCCAATCAGATTCAGCAAATAATGATGAAACAAAAAAAAATACTAAACCGAGAAAAATTAGCTTTTTCATATTACTTTACATCACTGACCGATAATTTTTCTCAATAGCTCTTTGTGTTCAAGCATCTCAGGAGTGTCTATATCAAGCCAGTAGTTTTCCTGGATGTCCATCCCTAACATCTTGCCAGATTTGCACATCAAATTACACGCATCGGATAAGGAAGCTTTACCATCGGAAATTGACTGTTCAAGATAATTGAAAAATAAGTAACGCATTCGGAAAATACCTGTATCGATGGCATCATATTCTGTAAGTTGTTTACCAAATTCAGTAATTTTACAAAGATTGTTTTCAAATTTGCCACATTGAAGCTTCATCCCGTCATCAAGATCCGGAATTGATTCTATCTTCTGGTCAACTGCAAGCAATGTCTCATAAGATAGTAATTTAAATGTAACTATATCTTTGAGAATCCTTTGCTGAAAGATATGGTCACTCATAAGGATCAGAAATTCATCATCTGGCTGGATTACTTCTTTTGCACACAGTACAGAAATACCATTTGCTTCTTCCCAGCGAGAATTATACACAAAGTCAATTGCAATTTTGGCTGTGTTATACACTTTAAGATAATCCTGAAGTAAATTTTGTTTATAACCGGTGATGACAACAATCTCTGAGATGCCTGTTTTGATTATCTTTGATATAATGTCATCGATTATTCGAATGCCGTTAATGACAAGCAAAGATTTTGGAATACCTTGATGATACTCCTTTAGTCTGCTGCCACATCCTGCAGCGATTATGACTGCTTTCATGTATTACTTTGCTTCTGGCGCGTTATCGTAGTAGTAATCCAATCCAAGATGAGTGATCATCTCTTCGTCCATGATGTAACGAAGTGTATTTTTTAGTTTTGCGAGTTGGACAAAGAGATCATGCTCCGGATAGAGTGTCGGAAGATGCATGGGGCTCTTAAAGTAGAAAGAGAGCCATTCTTGTATGCCATTAAATCCAACTCTTTTTGCAAGATCTAGGAACAGGATAAGATCAAGCACGATAGGAGCAGCAAGAATGCTATCCTTGCACAAAAAATCAATCTTGATCTGCATTGGATAACCAAGCCATCCAAAAATATCGATATTATCCCAACCCTCTTTGTTATCACCTCGTGGAGGATAGTAATTGATCCGCACTTTGTGATAGAGATCATTATAGAGTTCGGGATTCATCTCTGGCTGAAGGATCGAGTCAAGCACTCCTAATTTGCTGACTTCTTTTGTCTTAAAAGATTCGGGATCATCAAGAACTTCTCCGTCTCGGTTGCCCAGAATGTTCGTCGAAAACCATCCATTAATACCCAGTACACGAGCTCTTAGTCCGGGAGCAACTATGGTTTTCATCAGTGTTTGTCCAGTTTTAAAATCCTTTCCAGCAATTGGAAGATTTTGGATCTTTGCGAGTTCCCAGATTGCGGGGATATCAACAGTAAGATTCGGAGCACCATTTGCAAATGGAATTCCTGATTTCAATGCTGCGTACGCATAGAGCATACTGGGAGAAATAGCTTCATGATTCTCTTTCATCGCTTTTTCAAAACTTGCTACTGTCTGATGAACTTCTTGTGGTTCAATATAAATCTCAGTGGAAGCGCACCAAACCATAATAATTTCGGAAAGATCGTGCTTCTTTTTAAAACTCTCAATATCATCCATCAACATAAGGGCAAGATCATACTTCGTTGGTGCATGTTTTATGTAATCACCATCGAGCTTTTTTACATACTTCTTGTCAAAAACAGCCTTCATTGGTTTGACCGCTTTGAGTTCGTCCTTGACCAGTTCAATATGTTCATTACTGAGTACCTGCGCATTTCGTGCAGCATCATATGCAGAATCTTCAAATATATCCCAACCCTCAACAACGAGATCATTAACATCTGCCAGGGGGACAAAATCCTTGATCAAAGGTGATCTTTTATCAGTTCTCTTGCCGAGTCGAATTGTACCCATCTGGGTCAAACTTCCAATAGGTTTTGCATACCCTTTTTTTATGAGCTCAAGTCCTGCTATAAAAGTCGTGCCGATCGCGCCAAGTCCAGGAATCAAAACGCCAAGTTTCGATGATTTTTCTTTAATATTCATTATATTCTCCTGATATAAAATTAAACAATTAAAATTTGTAAAAAGCGTATTCTAAGTCAAATAATACAGAATGAAATATCAGGATAATGGGATATTTTCGTGTCCACCTTCCTTAAACAATTCTTCCATTTTTTGTACAAAGCGCTCAGTTGCATTTCCGTCCAGTTTATAAAAATATTGCTCCCTATATGAATCTGCAGCTTTGATCATGTTCTCTGTTGGATTAATACTTTTTTCTATTGCATCTTTTATTTGAGTTCCGGAGTCAATGTGGGGAAAAGCTCCTTTCAGAAATTCTCGGTTATCAATTTCCAGTAGTGCTTCTCCATCAGAATGACTCAATTTATCACATGGCAGGTCGTAGATAATACCGAATTTCTTAAATGCAAGGAAATCAAAAACCGTGCTTGAAGCTTCACTTATTACAGTATCAGCAGCTGCGTAGTACGGTACGATATTGTATTCACTGAAAGGAAGCAATACGGCATGAGGATATTTTTTTACACGTCTTTCATAGATCCTGTGTTGCCTGTGCGGTGCATATTTTCCCATCCAACTATAGGGATGTAACTTAATGATAAGATTATATTCTTTTGTTTGCTCAAAGATATCATTCTTTATTTCATATAAACAGGTTGGCTTATAGGTTGGTGCAAAAAGGACTGTTTTTTTATTTGGGTCTAATCCCCATCTCTTAAGAAGCGCTTCTGTGTTATCAAATCTGCCCTGAAAATAAAAATCCAGTTTTGGAAGCCCAACGAGATATACTTCATTTTTGCTTAATGAGGGTGAGCTCATCAGTGATTCAACACGATGCTGTCCTTCAACGAAAATTAAATATTTATCATCTGGTACTTTTGCAAGATTTCGATAAAGAATATTTTTAATACCTGTTCCATGGTTTAGAAAGATGAGCATCGTTCTTCCGTAATCCTGCGAGTTTCTGAGTGTATCACCAGAGATCACAATATCAAAACCACTTGTTTCATTAGTAAATCTATACCCCATCTTTTTCCATTCGTCGATGATCTTATTTCGATAGGGAATATCAAATAAAAAAAAGCGTTTCTTCTCCATATCCAGGGAGAAAAAGACATCATATTTAGGATTATTTTGAAGATATTCTATCACAGGATCAAAAGCTGCCTTATGATAAGCATATCCGATTCTAAAGAGTAATTTGATGGTATCTTTCATGTTACTCCTTTTCGAGATGAGCAATGACTCTATGCAATACAAACTCAGGTTGAATTTCTTCCATACATATATGATGTCCTTTTGGACAATGCTGACCTCCATGACTCCCGCAGGGACGGCAGTGAACATTCACTTGGAATACCTGATCCCTTTCTCTAAAAGGGAAATAACCTATTGATTCAACTGTTGGACCAAAGAATACAAAGACATCAGTTTTCACTGCATTTGCAATGTGCATTGCACCACTGTCATTACATATCATCAGATCACATTGTTCAATGATTGCAGCAGATTCCAGAATACTTGTTACACCAGCTACATTGATGGCATGAGTTGAAGGTAAAATGTTTTCACAGAGTGCTTTTTCATCAGTACTTCCAATCATAACAAGCGCAAACCCAGCACCAACAAGTTGTTGTGTAAGGGTTTTATAATATCGTTCGGGCCAGCGCTTTGTTAACCAGATCGAGCCAGGCGCTATTGCAATCATCTTTCTTCTTCTATCCAAAGATGAAGTAAGTTGCTCTGCTTTTTGATAATCATTCTCTTGTGGAAAAAGTTCTGTGTGATTTGAAAAGGAACGATCTGAGAATGTACTTAGCAAATCGAGATTCTTTTTTATACGATGCTTACCATGCTCAAAAGGAATTTTATTAGTAAGCAAGAGTGATGATAACCAACGATCAAATCCCACTCGTTGTTTTGTTATAGAACAATAGGTTAAAAGGACTGTAGTGAAAGAGCTGTGGGGAAGTAGTGCAAGATCGTAGTTTCTCTTTCTGAGTAAACAAGCTGTTTTGATAAAATTCTTAATCTTATCGTTTCTTTTATCGAAAGTAATAATCTCATTTATATAAGGATTGTTCGTCAAAATTTCTGACATTTGTGGAATGACCAGCACGTCAATACGGCTTTCTTGAAAAAGTGTTTTAGTTGCTTTTATCAAAGGAGTGATAAGAATAACATCACCAACAAAAGCAGTTTGAATTATGAGGATTCGCATAGTAATTCTTTATATAAATTAATATTCTTTTGAACTGTTCTTGAAATGTCGAAATCTTTAACAGATTGTTTTGCTACCTTAGAAAATTGTGCTTGTAATTGTGGATTTTCTGTAAGGAATAATATTGCGTTTGCTAATTCTTTTGAATCTCCTGGTGAAACCAATAATCCATTTTGATTATGTTTGATTATTTCTGGAATTCCACCTGTTCTTGTAGCAATTACTGGTAGTCCTAATGATTGAGCATCAAGAATTGATGTTCCGAGACCTTCCCATTTTGATGACATTACAAAAAAAGTAAAATTTTTCAGAATCGAACCGATAGCATGATGGAATCCGAGAAAATGAAATTTATTTGAAATATTAAAATCCTTTGCTTGCTTTTTCATTTTTTCTTCTAACTCACCTTCTCCCAATGCAATAAATGTTACATTATCTTTTTTCTCAAGAACAATTTTAGCTGCACCAATCAAATTTGGATAATCTTTATGGTCGACAATAGCTGCAACAGTACCTACTATAATGTCATCGTTGGGTATTTTGTATTTTAATCGAAATTCATTGTCACATTCTATATTATCAAATTTATGAATATCTATTCCGCTATGAATTGTTATCAATTTGTTTGGTTTAATTTCATCATCTAATAAGATTTTTTTAATTCCATCTGAAATACAGACAATTTTATTCAATAGAGGATTATTATATTTATACAATCTAGAAAAACAGTTATGTATATGAAAATCTACTCGACGAACACCTATAAGCTTTAGATTTTTCATAAAACATTTTGTAAGCAATCCTATTGAAAGGGCATGTGCAGTATGAAGGTGAAGAAGAGAAATATAATTTTTTTTACAAAATTTTGAAATTTTATATGCAGCATAAATATCAATTTCATTTCTCATTCTACACGATTGATATGGTAGTTTATTTCTTATGCAATAATTCTCCAAACTAGAGTTTGGTTGAACTAACAAAATTGTTTGGTACTTCTTTTTGTGTAATGAAGAATGTAGATATATCACCTGTTGCTGGCCACCACGCCAGGATTTGGAAGTATCAATATGAAGAATCTTAATTTTTTTTTTATCAATACTTGAATTTTGTTTCGAGAAAATCATATATTTTTTTTGCTCTATTGTCCCAACTCAATCTTTGTGCAATTTTTAAAGCCTCAGTTGATAATTTCTGATATTTTCCAAAATCTTGATAAATATTATCAATGATTGAAGCCCATTTTTCTTTTTTGTTTTCAAGTAGAAAGCCATCTTTTTCATAGGTGATAATATTTTCTAATCCTCTTAGTTTTGAAGCAATAACTGGTATTCCAACAGAAAGGTATTCCATTACCTTGAGGGGGGAACAAATTTGGTTACGAGGATTAATGATCATAGGGACTACACCAATATCAATTGTCTTTTTTATATCTTCAAGTTGAGTTGGTGTTATCCATTTAACAATGTGTACTCTTTTTTCTAAGTGATACTTTTTTGAAAGACCCTGAATAAATTTGTAATCATTCCGATTACGTGCACCAATTAGTATTAAATTTACTTCTTTTTCACTCATTTTATCAAATACAGAAAATAGGAAATCAAAATCATAAATTTTATCATTAAAAGAACCTATGTATGCGACATTATAAAAAAAATCTTTTTTCTGTTTTGGCGTTTTTGGTGTTTTTATGCCTGTAACTGCAGTAAGAAAATTATTTTTCGGATAATATTTTTTGTAATACTCTTTTTGAATCTCAGAGACACATATGATTGCATCAACTTTGGGGATATATTTTTTCTCTCTTTTTTGCAGTTTCTTTCGAGATGTGTCGTATGCAATTCCACGTAATTTTTCATCAGTAAAGAAATCATGAGATTCAAATATCACTTTAATATTTTTCTGTTTTCTTAATAATAATGCATATGGAAGAAAATGTAGATTTCTGGTAATAAGAATATCAAAATTAGATTTTAGCAGATAAAAATAAGCAAAAATAGAAATAACAAGATGTTTCCTTTTCAAAGGTCCTGCTTTTATTATGTGTATATTAAGACCATGGTGAATATCAAAATCCTTTTTAAGTATTTGATCAGTTAATCTTTTAGAATTTTTAGTTGTAATTAATTCAAAATCTATTTTGTTATGTATGAACCCCAGTGCATTATATGTAATAAATGTTGTTGAGGGAGAATTACTTGGCCACAGTCCATGATGGAAATATTTAATTTTCATTAAGATATAGAATTGTATGCTTCAATTAACTTTTTTTCCATAACATCCCAATTTAATTCAGTCTCAAAAAGTTTCCGTGCATTTGAAGATAATTTTTTGTATAATGTTTTATTAGAATATAATTCTATGATTGTTGTAACAATAGTATCAACTTCATCTTGATTGAAGGAATATCCTACATTATGTTTATGAATAATGTCATCGATTATGGGATGTTTTAAAGAAATAATTGGAATTCCAAAACGTAAATAATTGAAAAATTTTGATGGCACTCCCATTTGAGAATTTTTTGATGACATGAACACAATTCCAATTTTTGTGTTAATTAACCATTCTGATACTTTCTCATAAGGCAAAAATCCCGTAACTTTAAATTTATTTTTAATATCATATTGTTTTAATCTTTCTTGAAAATAGTTTTTTTCCGATTCAGGTAAATTCCCTATAAATAAAAATTTAATATGTGGATTATTGATCTTACGAGCAACTTCAATAATTAACTTCAATCCTCTATCAAATAGCATTCTGCCTTCATGCACAATCCAGAAAACATCATTTCTATTTATCGTATCTTCGTCCTGAAAAATTTTCTTAGATTGGCAATTATACAGAGTTATAATAGGACATTTGCATAATGTTTTATAATAATTAGAAATCGTTTCTGTAACAGTAAAAATTATGTCAGCTTTATTGAGGATTTTATTTTCTAATTTTATATAATGTTTCACAAATTTTAACTTTTTTTCTTTTTCACGATATGTATGTAAAAAGAATTCATGAAAATCAAAAACCAATCTTTTCTCAGGTAAATAATCTTTTAGTTTGGACGCTACCTCCATTGTTAATCCATCTTCATGAAAGTGATATATATCAGCATCTATTTCTTTAATTTTTTTTAATATATTTTTTATGCAGTAATGCTGTCTAAGGCTAAAAATTTTAGGTAATATTTTATTGTATTTATATGATTCAATTTTTATGTTCTTATAATAAAAGTCTTTATTTGCTTCTGATAATATTTCTTTTCTTTTTCCAAGTGTTTTATTGTTTATTCTTGGTGCTAATAAAACAACGTTAAATCCGTTTGTAGCTAAAGATACTGCTTCTTTGTAAAATATCCTTCCATCAAAAATTCTATGCTCAAAAATTACGTGACATATTTTTTTCATTATTCTCTTTTTTTTCGCATAAAATTGCAATATATGTAGCTTTATGTGGGAAAATGAAATTCATAATTGAATCTAAAAATAAGCTAAATTTATTAACTGGTAAATCCCAGAAAGCTAGCAACTTAATAAGTCTTTTGTTGGTTAACAATTTAATTTTTTTGATTTTAAATCCTGCCCATTTTATTCCGTCCACAAATTTCTGTTTATCAAAACTGTGAAGATGAAAATTTCTATGGTAATAATCTCCTGTTTTGGAATCATAAACCATCTTTGCTTGTAAATTTTCTTTATAAGGAACAGAAAACAAGCCATACCCACTTTTCTTTATGAACGATGCGTATTTTTTCAAAGCTTTTTTATAATCTTCTAAATGTTCTAATACTTCTTGAGAGAGAATTATGTCGTATCCTTTTAAATCCAAAGAATTAAAATCCTTGTTTATTTGTTTAATTCTATAGTCTTGTGCAATTTTTTTAAATTTTAATAGTGACTCATTATCAATATCTACAGCGGTTACTAAAAATCCTTTTTTTGCTAAAAGATAGTCCATATATCCCTTACCACATCCGATATCTATAATCTTTTTCATATGTTGGGGGATCATTAATAATAATTGTTTATATCGTAACATTTCAGTTGCATATAGTTTTTTAAATTTCTCTGGTTGTTTTTTATTCCATATATCTATACGTTCGTAATGTGTTTTAGAAAGATTCATTTGTACTTATATATTTCTTAGAAGAATATAATTTTTAAAAGAAGCTATTTGTTTTCCGGAATTTATATTTTTTTCTATCCACGTAAGTATTTTATATTTTAGTTTTTCGTGTTTATAAGCTTTCCTATAAGGATTAGCCTTTCCCGAATACTGGAGTTTGTTTTGCCAGTTGCATTCCTTAATTTTATTTTTCATTACTTCTGGATGTGTTCCATGGAATGTAGTGAGTTTATTTAAAGGTCCATAATCAAAATAGTTATCAATCTTATCATAATGTTCTTTTGCTTTCTTGTACCCCCAGTGATTCGTATGAAAGTATCGTCTTTTATTCTGCATAAGATAAGGAGGACGTACCCAACCATAGTGATAAATGTGTGCATCAACTTGTGCAACCTTGAGTTTATAAGTACCTTCCTGTTGTCGATAGTTGATGCCGTCAAAGCGAGGGATCCTTCTAAATGATTGAGCAGATTCCCAGGAGTGGATGTCAGAATCGTTTCTTATAATGCGAATTTCATACGGATACCATCCATGACTGTTATGATAATGATAATAATCACCCCAGAAATGATAATATCCAAATAACAATCCTTCCACTTTGTAATTATACAGCAGTTCTTCACAGCGCTTATGAATTACTGGTAGATCTTTCTCGTGAACAACTTCATCGCCTTGCAAATAGAACAGCCAGTCTCCGGTGCATTCATTCTTTGCAATATCAGTTTGATGCGCATGCTCCATACCACGTGGGTATTTTCCAAGGTTCCAGATTGTATCAATAATTTTTACTTTTGGTGAATTGATTTCTAAAATATGCTTTCGAGTAGTATCATCTTCGTCACCTTTACCCACTGCAATGACAAATTCATCAACCAAAGGGAGAATAGACTGTATCATTTCTACTGCCGGATAATAGAGTTTTATGCCATTTCTTACAAATGAGAATCCGCTGATTTTCATTATTTATATTCTTTGGGTTTTTCTTCACCACGCATGACACGCAAACCTGCTTCAGCGAGGGCTTCCATCTCGCCTTCACCTGGGAATAAGTATATAGCAGCAATAAATGAAACCCGATCTTTGATCCATCTTGTCAGGAATCTATCGTAGGCAAGTCCACCTGTTATAAATATCGCATCAACCTCACCTTTTAGTACAGTAGCACAAGCCCCGATTTCCTTTGCAACCTGGTATGCCATCGCTTCAACTATTTTCTTGTATTGCTCGTTTCCTAGTTCAATCTGGTTCTCAATTTCGAGACCATTATCAGTTCCTAAATAACCAATGAAACCACTTGTTTTGGTAAATTTCTTTTCGATTTCTTCTTTTGTATATTTTCTAGAGAAGCAAAGGTCTATGACGCCACTCAATGGAAGGGCACCAGCTCTTTGTGGAGAAAAGGGACCCATCCCAAGTAATGCATTATTCACATCGATAACTTTACCAGCTTTTATGGCTGCAATGCTTACACCTCCCCCCAGATGAACTGCGATAAGATTGCACTCATGTAATTTTTTTCCAATTTCCTTTGCAGTCTTTCTTGCTATTGATCTTATATTTAAGGCGTGAAATAAACTTTGTCTTTCGATCTCGGGTACTCCTGAGATACGAGCTATATCTTCCATCTCGTCAACAGTAACTGGATCAGCAATAAATGAGGGGAGATGAAGTTCGTCAGCAATTGATTTTGCAATAAAAGCACCTAAATTAGATGCATGAACTCTTCCCCAGATGGAAGTATCTTTAAGATCTCTCAACATTCTTTCATTAATAGTAAAAACTCCACTCGGTACAGAACGTACAAGACCACCACGTCCAACAATGACATCAAGAGAACTCAGTGGTATGTTATTATCTTCCAGTGCTTTTTCAACAAGGTTTTTTCTAAATTCGAATTGCTCTATTAAATCATCAAACATAGCAAGTTCATGTGCAGTATGCTTCAATGTTTGTTTAAAAACTTCTTCTTCATTATCAAAGACGGCAATTTTTGTTGATGTCGATCCAGGATTGATGACTAATATTCTAAATTTTTGCATTTATTCCTCTCATAATTTTTTACAAAATCTGAACTTATGTGAGAAGAGGTCAATAAAAAAACCCCGCACAAAGGCGGGGTAAATAATGTATGAAATGTGGAATTAGAACAAGAATCCAAATTCAAAGGTAAGTGCATTACCAAAAAAACCGTCAAAATCATCATCAGCCTTATCCATAGAATCGTAGTTATATTCCAATTTCATGTACGCACTCTCCATAGGTTTCATATTAATACCTGCTACGAAATTAAAATCTTTCATCTCATTTTTTGAGAAATATCCGATATAGGGACGGATATGTTTTACTAAGGGAGCAATAAAGCCTTTCTCATAGGTAACTGTTCCCCAAAGATGAATATCATCTGTATCTGAATTATCATCATCAAGATTATATCCTTGTAGGTCGAATTTTACCATATCACCAAGCCTGTAGCAAACATCAACACCGTAATCGAGCAGTCTGTCATCCTTAAAAGCTTTTCTTGCACGAATGGAAGCACCCAATCTTAAATTCTCAATGTAATTGGTTTGAGCTCTAAAACCAATAGTTGAAGGCCAATCTATTGTTGCATATTCTGGAGGAGTACCCATATCTGCCCAGTAAAAGCTGAAGTAATGGGCAGAACACCAATCTACAGAAAGTTTAACCATAATGTCACTGTTAAAATCATCATGAGAATCTCCCTGGAAGTAATTATAGGGAACATGGATTCCGATCTGCTTTGATGGTGTTTTTGGGTAAGCACCAAAATCATAGTACATTTTGCCAAAAGAAACTTTTCCTATAATCCAAGGATATTTCTTGAAGTAGGAATAGAAGGTCTCGAATAGATTAATAGATGCCCATGCTTGATTAATGGCAAGTTTGGGTGGATTATTTTCTGTCAAACCTTTAATATTCAAGGATGTGACGTAATTATCACCCGTCCAGCAAAGTCTCATATCATTGAGATGAAAATAACGCTGATGATCCTGTGAGGTATAGTAAAAACTCACTTCATGAGCGATTAAATATGAACCCAATAAAAGGAGAGTGATGAGAATCACAATAATTTTTTTCATACTAATCTCCTTAGTTTTCATAATTAAAATACATAACCAGATTGAAGAGTAATTGTATCTCCCCAACCTTTGAATGAATCGTGGTTATATTCTAATTTAATAAAAACACTCTCCATTGGTTTCATATTTAAACCAACTATAATGTTATATCCAAAATCACCAGTTTTACTATTATCTTTTGAGAAGAACCCAACATAGGGACGTGTATGATTGAATACAGGAAGAATAAATCCTTTTTCGTAAGATGCAATCGTAAAGAATGCATAATCAATGTCTTTTACATGATTGATTTTTGGGTCATATCTAAATGCTTGGAAATCCAATTTCATGAGATCATTCTTCCAGCAAATATCAACACCTGCTTCTATAATCTTTCCTTCATCATCATACGTATCATCATTAAAAAGGTGAATATCAGTAAGTAGATTTCTACCACGTACTGAAGCACCAAGCTTCAAATTTTCTTGTTCATAGGTAAAACGTGCACCAATGTAAGATGGTTTATCCCAAGGTTGCTTCCAATTAATAAATCCAGCATCAGCCCAGTAAGCCTGCCATCCAATATTACCTAATTTACCACAGAAATTAACCATAATGGCAGAATTCATAATTGTAGAATACTTATTCTGTGGTGATTGAAGAATGCTTATACTCTTCGAGGGAAGATGCTCGATATTCCCGAAAGGATACCACATCATGCCAAGTTTAACACCTAATTTTTCTTTCCCAAACTTAATCCATGCTTCATTTACGGTCATAGATTTTTGTTGGAGTAATGGAGTTAGATTAAGATCAACACCATAGTTGTTCTTGTACCAGTCTAGACGAATACCATTGTCGGTGTAATGCCAATAGCGCTGGTGAGATTGACTTGTGTAAAAGAAACTTACTTCACTGGCTATAGCAAAGGAAGTAACAATACACATTAAAATACCAAACAATACAATCTTTTTCATTCATTTCTCCTTTCATTTCAAAACATAGAGAATGATTCATCAATCATAATTCCATGTCAAACGTTTGATTCTCTTTTTTTTATTTATATTTAACTTTGTAGCTAAAGTGCAATTAAACAAAAAATTGTCAAATTTTTTCATTATTTCATCGAGAAAATTCTACACCAAGAGAGATCCTATGAATGTTATTTAAATTGGAATCATTTTCAAAAGCATATTGAAGAGAGTAATTTTTGTAAAATAATAACGCACCAGCAGTAAAATTGTCTCTATCTACTCCACAAGCAACGGACAGGAAGGGAGCAACCATAAAAAGCATTCCAGCGTGGAAATCAAAACTTACATTTCCTATTGATAATTGAGCAGATTTGTCTCTATTCTCAAAGAATATATCCGTTTGGAACGAAAATCTTGAAGGTACGCTTATAATAGGGAATTTGAATTCTGCACTTGCACCTGTTAATATATTTGGAGAAACAGTTTCCGTTTCTCCATCTTTCCACCAAATAGATGTACTAATTATATCACGAATATTTAAACCAACTCGAAGGTTGTTATTAATATTATATATTGTACCAACATCAAGTCCTAAACCTGATGCTTTTATATCACCGATAGTTCGGTAAATAAATTTTGTAGTAATGCCAAAAGGAATATCATTCCACAGAATTGAACTGAAAGAAAGATACATTGCATAATCTGCATTATTGACATATTTATAAACATATGGAGGATTATTTACAGATACTGTGTCGTTAGGGTCATTTAATTGGGTTAAGGGAATACCAGAAATCCCTGTTCTGGTAAGAAGGAAACCAAACTTCTTTTCTATATCATATGGATAAATTCCACTGATAGTATCATACTTAAGATTTCCAGCATATTCTTCCGAATGCATGACATTTATTGAAATATTGTTAAATGAATATATGCCAGCTGGATTCCAGTATATAGTTGTGGGATCATCTGCTATTGAAACAAACGCATTTCCCATAGCATGCGCTTTCACTCCCACGCCGATATTTAGAAATTCTCCTGCGTACTTATCCGCAAACAATAAGCTATTTACTAAACAGAGAAACAATAGTATATAAAGTGTTTTTTTCATAGTACCTTAATATAATCTGAAATAATTTTTTTTAATTCTCCAGAATCAAAAGAAATTGTCAACTTAATTAATTCTCCATCTTTAATAATTGAAAGTATTCTTCCTTTTCCAAAATTGACATGCTCGACTTTTTGACCTACTTTGTAGCTTGTATCTCGCGTTCCCAGGTCAAAAGTTTTCTTTTTATGATGTCCTTTATAAGAAATAGTATTATTTAGTTCATAGTTATTCATGTCGAATATTTGAAAATATTTCTTATCAATATTATTCAAAAATCGAGACGGGAAGGAAGACATGTTTGAATCGTAATATCTACGTGATTGGGCATAGGAGATATATAGTTCTTTAATTGTCCTTGTCATTGCTACATAAAATAGTCTTCTTTCCTCTTCAATTTCTTCTACAGAATCCATAGAGTTCCTGTGTGGTATCAAACCGTCTTCTGCGCCAGCGATAAATACATAAGGGAATTCAAGCCCTTTTGCATTATGCATTGTCATAAGCGATACAACCTCTCCATTAGTGTCAGCATAATCTATATCAGAAATTAATGAAAGATTTTGTAAATATTCTTCAAGCAACGGCGGTTCATCATGAATGGTAATAAAATTTTCAGCGAATTCGTCGGTAGAAGCTACAAATTCTCTTATATTTTCTACTTTACTCTCGCCTTCAATCGTATCATCAAATCTGTAGAAGTCAATAATCTCTGTGAGATCAATTACTTTCTTCACTACCTCATTTATAGGACTCTCGTTTGAGATTGTAATAAAACTATCAATCATTTTTTTAAAGAGAGTAAGATTATTTTTGGCTGAAGAAGTCAGTTCTACACACTCATCAATACTATTTAAAGATTCAAAAAGTGAAATATTTTTATCTATTGCAAAATCAATAAGATGGGAGATAGAAGTAGTACCAATTCCTCTCTTAGGAAAATTTACTATTCTTAAAAAACTCTCGTTATCTTTTGGATTAGATATTAATCGTAGATAGGCGATAATATCTTTTATCTCTTTTCTCTGAAAAAAATTAATTCCTCCAATAATTCTATATTCTATTTTATCTTTGATAAATTGAGTTTCCAAAACACGAGATTGAGCATTAGTGCGATAAAATAATGCAATTTTGTCTAAAGAAATATTATGATTTTTTTTTAATTCTTTAATTTTATTGGAAATTACTATTGCTTCATGACGTTCATTCTGGGATTCATATATTATTATTTCCTTACCTTTTTCTTTCTCTGTCCAAAGCTCTTTTTCATGGCGTTTTTGATTATGGGATATTAGTTCATTAGCTGCAGATAGAACAATTTTTGGGGATCGATAATTCTGGATCAGATGTATGATACAAGGTTTTTCATAATCATCCTCAAAAGAAAGTATGTTCTTGATATCAGCCCCTCTCCAGCTATATATGGATTGATCATCATCTCCGACAACACAAATATTCTTTTGCTTTCTTGCAAGTAAGTATGCGAATCTATATTGAGCGAAATTTGTATCTTGATATTCGTCAATCATTATATAAAGGAATCGTTCTTGATACGCTTCTAATACTTCTGGATACTCCTGGAACAATTTTACAGTATATAAAAGCATATCATCAAAATCAATCCCATTATTCTTTATTAGATATTTCTGATAAGCTTCATAGATATCTTTTATATATTTTCCATAATATGAGTCATCAGTAACAAAATCTTGATATTCAATTAGGTTGTTCTTATGATGAGATATGATGTTAAGAATCTTTTTGACTGGAAAATTGGTTTCTGCAAGATTTATTTCCTTAAGAACATTTTTCATTATCCTCTGTTGGTCGATATCATCATAGATCGTATAATTTTCAGTAATCGGTAGATACTGTGATTCAGATCTTAAAATTCGAGCACACATTGAATGAAAAGTACCTACCCATAGCGAGCGTGTATTAATATCGAATTGATTGTGAAGCCGCTCCTTCATCTCATTAGCAGCTTTATTTGTGAAGGTCACTGCAAGAATCGCATATGGACTTACTTTCTTTTCTTTAATAAGATATGCGATACGATGGACAATACACCTCGTTTTCCCGCTCCCAGCTCCGGCAAGAATAAGTAAAGGACCTTCTGTTTTGAGTACAGCCTGCTGCTGTTTTTGATTGAGATTCTCAAGAACGGATACGGACATATTTTACTGTGGAGGGACTTGTGTAGATTTCCCTTCTAAGGTGTCTCCATTAAATACATTATATGATGATAGCTTGAACCAGACATAATCCTCACTCACTTCATTTTTATCGAAGATGGTATCATTTGGACTTACTCTTGTTTTAACTCTGTCATATGTGCCAAAATAATTATTCTGAAAGGCTCCATAGATGTAGTAACCATCTGCAAGGCTGTCTTCCTCGGTGATAGCCACAAACCATGTGATTTGATTTGATGTTGTATTTACAGTATCAATTTGAACAATTGGAGGAGCAAAAACATCTGGATTACCAATGGGATCAAGTGGATTATTTCTGCTGAGAGAGCAGGATATTATACACAAATAAATAAAAATTATTAGTATAAAAAAAATGATATGTTTTTTCATAGTTTAAAAACGAATTTGTATGCCTTGAGCAGTAAAAGTAACGTTATTACTCATATAATCATCATATAATGTATACCATAAATTGCGATTATATTTCTCTGTTGCTTGAATTGTGTCTAAAATGGTATATCCCCAGGTAATAATCCATAAACTAACAAGTATACCTGAAGTACGATAAGAAGAGTTTGCGTCAATATAATATTGGTTAATATCGTCTATCTGATTAGCTTCTCTGTATCTTTTATAATAATCTTGAGATTGGTCATAGAAGTAATATGCACTTCCTGCAAGCAGGATTTGTAATCCAAGTAATACCTGCCCTTTTAAATATTGATCTGCAGAAAAGTGCCCCCATCCAGGTGCCACCATCGATTTTAAACAATTCAATAGATGAGATTGTTTTTTATTTTCCCATTCGTTAAAAACAATCAAATTTTCGTTAAGATCTTTTCTAAAATCTTTCCAGCTTTTTACATCATGCCATCCATATTTTATATTTTTTTGAAGAATCGTATTATTATCAAATTCAAAAATCTCATTAGCATGGATTGAAAAAGAAAAAGTGATAAAAGTAATTATGAGTACTAATTTCTTCATAATGTTAAAATTTCTTCTGTTATTTCGTTAAGAGGCATTACCTTTCCTGTCTCAAGACGAACAAGCCATCTAAAGAAATAATTCCTATCTGGAATTACAACAGTATAACGTACTTCATAACTATTATTCGTCACTGTTCGAAAAACCTTCCATGGAGTTATTCTCACATCCTGTCTTGAATAATTATTTTTTGATTTTACTTCAATCTCTTTGATCTTATTAACAATTGAACCATTATCAAACTGTTTTATTATCTCAATAGCATATTCTTCCGGATCATTCTGAATTCTTATCCATCTATAAGCATGATTTAATTTTTCATAGTACTGAGGAATTCTATCAAGTTCATAAGCTTCTTTATAAGAGTTATAAGCTGCTATATACTCTTCGTTTTTAAATTGTGCGTCTCCTTGTTCAATAAGTTTCTCTGCTTCTGCGATTTTTAGTGCAATCTCTTCTGCTTCTGCAATTTTCTGATATGCAACATTATAATTATCTATGATCTCAAATGTTTTTTTATATGTGGAAATTGCCTTATCTATATCTCTATCCCAGAGATACACATCGCCTTGAACAATATATATAGAAGCAAGCTCTACAATTTTTTCATCTACTTTATCCGCAATTTCTGGATTATATTCTTCAGCTTTCAATAAATATGTTTGAACATTATCAAGTTGCTGTTCATCAAGAAGAGTAACTGCCCAATCATAATATACATTTCCGATTATATCTTGTAATTCTTTTCCAAAGCTTGCAGGATAATCAAGATAGGTCAAAAGGTGTGCTACTGCATCTGCAAAGAGATTATTTTTCCATAAACTTTTTACCTCAGTAATTAACTGGGGCATAAAGGCATCAACTATATTTGTTGCTTTAGCAAATGCATCTGATTCCGAAAATCTATCTTGTAGTATTTGGTATGTTTCATAAGCCGCATGTATGTTATTTGAATAGTTAGTTTGAATGAGGATTTGATTATATAATACTTCAGACATTTTTTCAGATTCTTTTAGATGATAGATAATAAATCCAAGATACTCTTGAACTGTTAAATAATCTTCTTTCGCAAGAGCTGATTGAGCAATTTCAAAATAGCAATTATCAAGAAGCGAATCAGCTTTCACAGAATTCGATAAGAAGAAGTATTCAGAAGCCTCAACATAGTTTTGCTTTTCCAGTTCTTTCAATCCGAGTTGATAATATGCTTCTGAACGCAATTGTGTAGCTTTTATTTTGAGAGCTGGATGATTAGTAGTCTCAATGTAGTTATCTAGTTCAATAACTGCTTGTGTATATTTTCCTTCCCTAAGGATATTTGCGGCTTTTTTATATTGTACATTAGTGCAAGATATTAACAAAATCCCAAAAAGTAAAATTACAACCAATTTTCTATTTAGATGTATCATGTCTGGATGTCATTCTTATTTGATTATGAGATATTAATACGGGTATTTCATCTAACTTCCCTCCAAAAAAGATGAAAACAAATGCGAACAAAGTTGTTGTTATGAAAATCACCCATTGATTATATGTACTATACACTATTACCGTAATAAGGACCATTAGAATATTAATAAGATATACAATAATAGCGGTTATGCGAACAGAACCAGTAGCAGTACCGATTCTATGAGTTGAATGGTCTTTTCCACCTTGAAGAACTCTTCTTCCGTCCCTTGATCGAGTGATACTCACCAGCGCAATATCAAAAATTGCATAAGAAAGAAGAAGAACAGGAAGGAATAGAGAAAAATTTTTTGGAAGTTCTTTCAATAACACAATACCAAGTACTGATAATGTATAGCCAATAAGCATACTACCTGCATCGCCAAGAAATATTTTTGCTGGATGAAAATTGTGTAATAAAAAACCAGATGTTGCTCCGATAAATATAGCTGATAGTAACGAAATGAAGTGATTATGAGTTAGAATTCCCAGAGCAAAAAAACCAAGTCCAAGAATTGATGCAAGACCCGCAGTGATTCCATCCATATTATCGAGAAAGTTAAGAGCATTCATTAAACCAACCATCCAAAATACCAGCAATGGTATAGTCAAAAACCAAGGGCCAATAAGGTCTGTATATCCTGAACCAATGATTAGAATAAATGCTATGAAGATTTGGAATGAAAATTTTAATTTTGGGGTCATTCCATTATAATCATCTACAAGTCCAAGTCCACATACCAGAACAAGTCCAATAAAGAAGTATAGAGAATGATTAAGGCTTGGTATCAATCTTACACAGATAAAGAATGTAATAAAGAATGTACAAACCATGCCAATTAAGATTGAAAGCCCTCCCATCAGAGGGGTAGGTGTTTTGTGGAATTTTCTCTCTTCAGGCCTATCAATGAAATTAAGCTCTATTGCCACATTTCTAATAAGAAAGGTCAACAAATATACAAATATAAACGATATAGAAAAAATTATAAAATGATTCATTATGTTTTCAATAAATTTATTCTTAACTTAACTTATTCACTCAATTTTATGTCAAATATTTCAAAACTTCATAATCTTCAAAAAATTGACGTAAAAATTAATAATCTATTTTTATGCCAAACTAATTATGAAAAATCAAAAGATGATCATAGCAATTGACGGTCCTGCAAGTTCCGGAAAAAGCACGACAGCGAAATTACTCGCGAAGAAACTTGGATGTATTTACGTTGATTCTGGAGCAATGTACCGCGCTGTGGCATTGTACTTACTCGAAAATGACATTGATTTTCTAAACAAAAAACTCCTTCGGAGAGTGTTACCTGATATTGAATTAAACATTATTACTTCAAAAAAGGATGAAGAGAACATTATTATATTGAACGAGATTGATGTCACAAAAAAAATAAGAGAACCTGAGGTAACGAGTTATTCATCCACAATCGCCACTGATTGGCAGATACGACAACGAATGGTAGAACTCCAACGAGCAATGGCTGAGCAGCAAACGATTGTCATGGATGGTAGAGATATCGGAACTGTTGTCTTCCCAAATGCTGATTTTAAATTTTATCTAAATGCTTCTCTTGAAGAACGTGCAAACAGGCGATGGAAAGAAAATCTGGAGAAAGGGTTGGATACAAAATCAATTCTGGAAATAAAAAACGAACTTATAATCCGCGATAAAACAGACAGCACGAGGGAAATAGCCCCTCTGAAGAAAGCTGATGATGCAATTGTAATTGAAACAACAAACCTGAGTATTCACGAACAAGTCGAAAAAATATTTACGATCATTAAAGCTAAAATATGAGATTGGATTATAGATTAAGTATTACCCTATTCAAAATATATATGTTTATCTTCTGGAATTACAAGATAATTGGTAGAAATAAGATATTTTTTCGGGATGGATGCATTGTATGTGCAAATCATCAAAGTGCCTTAGATCCACCTTTTCTGGGATCGATAATGCCGTTCGAATGCTACTTCATGGCAAAAGCAGAGCTTTTTAAAAATAGATTTTTTGGCGCATTGATTGCTCATTTTAATGCTATTCCAGTAAGAAGGTTTGGATTTTCACGAAGTACGATTGATTTTTTTATAGAACTTCTGAAAAAGAAAAAAAACGTCATAATATTTCCTGAAGGAAGCAGGAAATCCTACACTGCTAAACCAGGCATTGCAAAGATTGCCTGGGACACTAACGCTACGATCTATCCTGTACAGATAAAAAATATTAAGGATCCCAAAGCGTGTTTTTTTAGGAAGAAACGTTTAACTTTCATTTTTAAAGAACCTATGTATGCGCAAGATTATAAAAAACTCTTTAATAATAATGATTATAAGAATTTGGCTAACTTGATATTAAACAGAATTAATAGTAAGTGATAATGATGAGAATTTTTACTGCTGAGTATTCAGGATTTTGTTTTGGTGTCAAGCGAGCAATTCAGATTGCCACAGAAACTGCTAACAACCACAAGAATGCTCTTACGTTTGGACCCATCATTCATAATCCTCAAATGGTTGAATTCTTAAAAAATAAGGGAATAGGAGCTGTCGATACGATTAACGAGATCTCAGATGAAACAATAATTATACGTTCTCATGGTATTACTGCGGATAACTACAAAAAATTGATGGAACGTGGCTTTGATATTGTCGATGCAACCTGCCCTTTTGTGAAGAAAGCTCAAGAGTTTGCACAAAAATTAACAAAAGAAGGGTATCAATTATATGTACTTGGAGAAAAAAACCATCCCGAGGTGGAAGCGTTACTTAGTTATATTGATGATACAGCTATAGTGGTTTCAGATCCAGACTATAGTCTCCCAAAACCTTCAAAGAAAAAAGTTGCATTGATTGCTCAGACTACTCAAAGTGAAGATAAGTTTGAACGACTTGCTATGAAGCTTATTAGCTTCAGTGAAGAGATTCATATCGTAAAAACTATATGCAAAGCTACCTTACTTCGACAGGAAGCAACAAGAAATTTAGCACAAAAAGTTGACATAATGATAGTCATAGGCGGAAAAAATAGCGCAAATACGACTCGCCTTGCAGAAATAGCTCGAGCTCAAGGTTGTAGGACCTTTCATATTGAGACAGAAAGCGAGTTGCAGTATCTTTGGTTCGAGGATGTTGACAATGTTGGTATTACTGCTGGAGCATCAACTCCTAATTGGATTATAAATAGTGTGAAAGAAAAAATAAAAAAAATTAGTGAAACGAAATAAGAGGGTCTATTAATTGTAAACGTACAAAATAGGCTTCCTCATCGTGGAGGAACAATGGTTGATAATGTACAAACTAAAACCAAAAAAGATGAAATTTCTAAGGTAGACGAAAACAGGGATGATGAAAAAAGGTCAGTAGAAAATGCTGTCGAAAACCAAGACTCTGTTTCTGATAACGTCATTGAGAAAAAAGAAGAGGGAATTGAAGGAAATGAAAAGGAGACGAATGAAGAATTGAAGGAGGAGGTTATTGAAGAAAAACCTGAAGAGCATGAAGAATTACCTGAACAAGAAAAGGTAGATGAAGGCGAGGAAAAGAAAGAAGAAGAAAAAAAGGAGAGTGATAAAGAAAGCGATAAGGAGAAAGAAAAAAGTGAGGAAATGACTTCTTTTGAAAATCAAATTAAGATGTATGAAGAAACTATGGAGACTGTTCGAAGTGGAAACATTGTCGAGGGAACAATTATTCGTGTAGATCAATCTGAAGTCTTAGTTGATATTGGTTTCAAAGCAGAAGGTATCATTTCCATCTCCGAATTCGATGAAGATGAGGAAATTAATGTTGGTGACAAAGTTTATGTATATATTGTAAATAGAGAAGGAAAAAATGGCAGACCGTTCCTATCTAAGAAAAGAGCCGATATCCAAAAAGCTTGGAATGAACTTGATGAAAAATCAAAAACAAGCACTTTTGTGAATGGAAAAGTTGTTAAACGAGTCAAAGGTGGTCTCATCGTTGATATAAAAAATATTAACGCTTTTCTTCCAGCATCACAGGTATCTACAAAAACATTACCAAATCTTGATCATTTTGTTGGTAAAGAACTCGATTTTAGAATTATTAGTCTTAATCGCGAAAAAGAGAACGTCGTAATCTCAAGAAAAATTGTTATTGAAGAAGAAATTGAAAAGCAAAAAGAAGAGTTGGTGAAAAAACTTAAAGTAGATGCAGAGATCGATGGTGTCGTAAAAAATATCATGGAATATGGAGTTTTTGTTGATCTCGGCGGAATTGATGGCTTGCTTCATATTTCTGATATGTCATGGGGTCATATCACTCATCCCTCAGAGATGCTAAATATTGGTGATAAAATCAAGGTTAAAGTTCTTGATTTTGATGAAGATAATGAAAAAGTATCGTTAGGCCTGAAACAATTAGTGCCACATCCATGGAAAAATATCGAGATAAAATATCCAGAAGGCTCCAAGGTCGAAGGCAAAGTAACAAATATCACGAATTATGGCGCTTTTGTTGAACTCGAAAAAGGAGTAGAGGGTCTCATCCATGTTTCAGAAATGTCGTGGACAAAACAGATCACACATCCCAAGCAAGTGCTGAAAGTCGATGATGTTGTCAATGCAATCGTCTTAAATGTTGATAAGGAAGAGCACAGAATTTCTTTAGGTTTAAAACAAGTTGAACCTAATCCCTGGCTCACGATTGGTGTTACACATCCCGTAGGAACAACAGTCACTGGGAAGATCAAAAATATTACAAATTTTGGAGCATTTATTGAAGTGGAAAAAGATATTGATGGTCTTATTCACATTTCCGATCTCTCATGGACTAAACGGGTTATGCATCCAAGTGAAATGCTAAAAAAGAATCAGGAGGTTACTGCTGTTGTTTTATCAATTGATAAAGTTATGCAAAGAATTGCCCTTGGTGTTAAACAACTTCACGAAGATCCATGGGAAAAAATTGAAGAATTATTTCCTATTAACTCTGAACATAAAGTTGATGTACTGAAGATTATACCAAAAGGTGCTCTAGTACTTGCGGATAAAGAAACAGAAATTGAGGGTTTCATTCCAACATCTCATCTTGGTATACCTGGCTTAGAAGAACCAGAACTTGCATTTGAAAAAAATGAGATTCTGCCTGTAAAAGTTATTGAAGCTGATAAAGATAATCGTCGTCTTATCTTTAGTGTGAAAACCTATTTCTTCGGAAGAGAAGAAGATGAAGTGAATCAGTTTGTTCAGGAACATTTGGAAAGAATAAAAGAAAGAAGACATAAAAAAGAAGAAAAAAGAAGAAAGGTAGGAGAGGCTTCTGAAGAAAATTTATAGTTAATCCTTAAAATTTGGTAATTACTATATGAGCAACTACATGAGCAACTACGCGTGCATTGACGTGTTACAGATAGATGTTTTAATAATATTTGTTAAGAGTAATATACCAAATTAATCAGAAGTCATTTGAAGAAATTGTAGATATCCTTAATTTATCTAATACGGTTATGTTCTCTTTTCGTGATTATTACTTCCATTAATTCACAGGAATATCCTTAATAGAAACCTTGAAATCCATACTTCTTTTATCCCATAAAATGAGGTTAAGGATTGAGATAAGCTCTATATCATCTTCTATATCTTCAAAAATTAATTTCAATTCTGTTTGTACATCTTTTTCAAGGGTGTGAGTAATATTCCACGCTTTTGTATTTTCACCAAATTGGAGTTTTGTTGGTATATATTCATTACCTTTTGAATCAATAGCCTTTGTTGCGCTTTTCACAACTGAAAGATCCCGGTCCTGAATTAAATTCGTAATAGAAAATGTAACGATAAGTGTATTTTCAGAAAAGTTACTTTTCACCATTTCTATTTTATAATCATTCAATTCTATTTCAAATGATTCATGTATAGGAGAAAGAGTATCCTGGTTGATCTCTTTGATCGTCAGGGATGATTTGGATGTCTGAATCATTTGATAATTGAAGACAGTATTTTTTGATGATATGGAAACGGTATCTTGTACTTCTTTATAACCGTTAGCAATAAGTGATATTTGATATAATCCCGGCATTAAATTTCCAGTGGGTTGTTCCCATCTTATACCATTTACTGTAATCTGAGCTTCTGGAGGATTCACATTAATGGTTACCATAAGATCCTCGTGAGAAATAAGTTTCACATGGTATATTGAACCAATCTTCAAGCCCCCTTCAGGAACCTGAATGGTAAGAGGCACGTAATGTAACGCCGTAAAAGTTAAATCCTTTACGCTTGGAGCAACGTAGAAGTAGTATTCATTTTCATCAATAGTTTCTTTTTCAAATACCTTTTCTTCAAGAGTAAGATCAATTGGCTCATTTGTCTCAACTTTCAAAATGGAATAATTCATATTTGTATTTTTACTTAGTCCTATTTCTGGGGTAAAATCAGAAGGTAATTCTTCGAATTCATCTAACTCAAAGCGCAGCGCACTCAAAGAACTAACAAAAATGAGTAAAATTAAACAAAAATATAACATCACTCTAGATATTTTATTCATAAAGAACTCCTTATCAAAATTTTGTTTTATAAAACAAAAAGATTTAAAACAATGTCAATAAAACACTTTCACACTTATCTCGATTTATCGGGAGAAGTGTTACAAAGTATTTTTTGAGATAAAAACTGTCATTGAAAAATAATAATTTGCCAGTGAAAATATACCGTAAATACTTTATCAATAGTACGTACAGAATTATAATTAGTAATTATTGGCGTTATGTGTGAACTCTTTATTAAACATGAATAAAAAACTTTGTTGTATCATTGATATTAAATATGCTGAGTATTATTAATTAAAATAAAATTTTACCGCTACTGGTATATGATCAGAGATAAATATATTATATTCATTCCAGCCCTCATCGAAATAGTCCTGAAGACGAATAGTTGATATGTTCTCGACCAAACCAAAGAGTTCATTGGTAATCAAAATATGGTCCAGATGAGAAGAACCATTTCCCCATGACCACCAGTAATTTGAACCATTTGCTATGGTCATATCAATGAATTCATAATGATCGGGATCAGAAATAAAATTCCAGAACACATTTTGATACTGCGGATCATTTATTTTATCGTTCAGGTCGCCTAATAGTATAACTCGCGATGGAGCATAATTCTCTTCTATAAATACCTGCAAACTTTCACTTGCTGCCTGACGCCTTCTTTCCTCGTCCCATTCGTCATCTTCTATCAGTCCATTGCCACAGCACTTAAAATGATTATTAATGATCACGAGGTCGGTATCATTCCAACTACACTCAAGCACAAAGGGAGCTCGTGGAAAAGCGTTTGAATTCCCAGGATATATCTCGTCAATATTTGTCACAGAAATGACAGAAGGATCGTATATATATGCGACAAGAAGATTATCTGCACCATGTGCAATACTAGATCTTAGCCCTTGCCAATTCTCGAGCTGCGAAATTAGAGTTTGAAATGCAGAACCAGATTCTATTTCCTGAAGAGCAACGATATCGACTTCAAGCTCCTTTATGATCATAGCTACAAGATTTATCGTGGTCGTACTCGACTTGGGATAATTCTGAATATTCCAGGTCATTACTTCGAAGGTTCCTTCTGTTCCATAGGGTGGAATGCTATCTGTGGAAGGATCTGGAATCGGAGGATTATAAGGATTGTTTTCACCACAACTAATGATAAGTGCCACTGAAATCATGGAAATAAAAAATATATTTTTCATACACTTCTTTCTAATAATAGGACTTACTGTCAGTCTGAAGGAATTTAAGATCTGGCAGGTTTTTCACTTTGATCTCAAGTCTGTAGGACCAATAATCTCCTGACTTATTCCAGTTGAAATTAAGCTGCCAGCAATGTAAATCTCTGAACACATTTATACTCTGGCTAATAAGCTCTTTTTCTTTAAAATTATAGTAGTTCGTGTAGGTGAGACTCCAATTTCTTGTCAAGTTAAGGTGAAGTGTATTATGTAAGCCAGCACTATAATAACCAGTCTCCGTATTTTTACTATAAGAAAATGCCATTGAGATATCCCAGGATTTAATTTCAGTTCGACCCAAGTCTCCACAACATTCCTCTTCATCGCTCTCTTTCAATGTAAAAGTTGGTATAACCGGATAGTAGTTCAGATAATTCAATTTACCCTTTAAATTCAATGATGCAGATATTGAGTAGTTTGTAAGGTTAAAAGTATATGGATCTTGAAATCCTTTAAATGAATTTGATAATCTCAAGGTAGTATTTCCGATTGTCATATTGAATGGCATGTTGGTTAATGTATGAGAAATCGTGCTGAATCCCTTTGGTTTTTTTTGAAAATCATAACTAAGAGAAGAATACCAGGTCAAAAGGTCATTCAAGGTCTTCTCTTTTCCCTCTTTGTCTATCACTTTTGCTTGCAGTTTATTTGTAAGCGAAAAGGATATCCTCTCTGACCTGCCAGCTCTGGATATTGAGATCGACGAGAAATTATAAAAACGGTCATTGTTTGAAAAATCAGGATGCATGGTGTAGGTTATTTTGGGAGTGATGATATGCCGAAGCGCTTTTAGCCTTCTTTTTGGAAAACTGAATACACCATATAGATTTGTAGAAAGATTTGTATTTAGGTTGTAATCATATGCTCTGACAAGTTTCTTGTTGTTTTTATCCTTATCTTCCCAGATCTCATTATAGTTGACCGACTGCTGAAAATCAAAATATTTAAAAATTTTATCACTATAACTCAAAGAGAGAGAATGCTTGATACCTTCTCTGTGTTCGGATATATAATTACCAGTAGAATCATAGGTATCTTTGTATAATAATTGAGCAAACGTTGGATCATTAGAGTTAACCTGTCCATAATGAAGCAATGTATTTTTATAGGAAACATATAGTGTATTCAAGAAACCATTAGCCTTCTTATCATTCTGTTTCTTAAGTATCTGTGCAATACTCATTCGGTATAATTGGAAAGAAATGGAGGGAAGGGCGAGTGTAATTTTATCTGTTCGCTCCGGGTACGTATTCACTTGCACATCAGAAAAACTAGAAAGATTATAGAATTTTCCTTTTGTCGAATAGTATATCTTTGAAAAATAAGTTTTGTTGTTATTTTCAAGATCTTGTCTATAATCACCACTTGCATTGAAGCTTTTATTGTTTTTTACAAATGAATAATATGCATATGAGTGCAATATTTGCTCCATGCGAATTTCCTGGTCATCACTGGTTTTTCTGATATTAGCATCACTCACAAAATTACCTTTGAGCATAAGATTGCTGTAAGGTGTGAGGATCTGTTTGTGGTATGAATCGATTGACCAGCGCAATCGGTAGTTGTCTCTCAGCTGCTCATGGTAATATAGAAAACGTGCATCCACACGTCCTTCAAGTACATAGCGTTTGATATATCTGGTGCGATAGTGAAATTCCAATCCAGTATATTCCATAAGATCCAGACCAAACCGCATATCTGCGTAATCACCGAGAGATAAAAAATATGCGATATTCTTAATAAATTTACCCTCAGTATTATTGAAGCCTGGTTCTGGAACGAGAAATCCCGATCTTCTTTCCTGATTGATAGGGAATGTGGCAAATGGAAGTACAAGAACAGGAAAATAGTTAATGTATAATATCACAGGTTTTGCAACGATCTTCTCCTTAAGAAAAATACGGAATTTCGGACTGAAAATGAAATATTGGGATTCATCTGCACAGGTAGTGAATTTAGCATTGTCAATATCAAGTGTATTCTCACCAACCTGACGAATCCTTATGCCAGCATAATACCCATCTTCGAATTTTGTCCTGCCATTGAGAAGCAATCCTTCTTCAGAATCGATGTTATAATAAATTGTTGTTCCATATATCTTTTGATCCCCGTCAAATAACTCAGATTCACCTTCTGCCAGAGCAATCTTCTTATTGAGGTCAATAGTGATAGAATCTGCATTAATATAGGAATTATGATATTTGATAATGGCTTTTTCGATAAGTCTTATCTGATCTTTATCAAGATTATACAAGATCTTTTTTGCAGTATAGTCAAGTGAATCGAGTTTGGTTGCGGAACTATCCGCTGTTTCTTGAGCATAGATTACACTCGTTACGACAAGCATTGATAGAAGTATAAACAGAAAAGACTTTTCCATAGATTTCTTTGGAAACAAAGCAGTATAAGTGTCAAGTATTCTACGTGTTAAGAAAAAAGCTGTGAACTAACTATTAGAACAAATGATCTTTATACCAAACCTCAGCTTGTTAAGTTGTCGTGGAATATTAATAATGTAAAATAAGATTCCGTTCTTTAGCTAAATATATTATTTTGCACCTATGGATCTTATTATTCCTTTTCTCATTACCCAACGATTACGCATTGGGCAAAAATATTTCACAATTGCAGGGTTAAAGAGGCAGCAATGAGTTGAAACTCCTCGCTATGACGAATAAAGTCTTCCAGATTACTCGACCGCAGGCTTAACTTTTTCATTCCAAAGTCCGCCCTTGTGAATGCTATATCAAGAGCAGTCATCCCGTTGTGTGTGCAGGCTTGCTTCGTCGGCATGAACAGCTGATTGTATCTTGTCCGCACTGGATTTCCAATTCAGTCTCCGTGGACTAATCCTTGATAAACAAGTTGAGAATGACACGCATTTTAGTTTTTTGGGGTGGAGTTTAGAACTTTGCATTTCATTTCCAAATCGGTCTTCATTTCAATACGGCCAGATGAAGAGGAATTTCTTTCTCGTTCCCAAAGCCCTCTTTGGGAACGTACCACTCATTCTGCAAAGAATATACTAGCGTCTATACGGTGTTAATAAACGTAACAAGAAAAATTTGAATTGCCACGTTTTTTTCCTCTCCTTTGATGTAGAGGATCAATGTGAGGTGTCTTTTTTGACCTTTCATCTCAAATCTTTGCGAATGAATGACTGTGGCAACCGTTCACACTTCTCTTTTAAAAGTGTACATAGGCAGTAGGTTTAGTTAATGTAATTATGCATTCATCCTTCATCTTTTATCTAACAACATTTGACAATTTCTTAATAGACATAATTATTGCCAAAACATCGGAGACGTTAAAAAAATATGCCAGAATTTGATACTGAACTACAGCTTGAATTACCTTTGAATAAAAAGGCTCATCACTTTATTAAAAAGATTTGCCCTCATACAATTCATTTTTCCTTATCATCACAAGATCTTTCCACTATAAGAAAAATTACGCATATTCTAAACCAACAGGATAAAAATTCACCATTTTACATAGAACAACCCAGAGCTTCAGAATTATTTGCCATGGTAGCCCTAAAAGAAGTTTATACCAAATTCATATCATATTATTCAAAGAAGCATCCCGAATTTAGTCTTGAACAACTCGACAGAGAAATTGCTCAATCTTTAGATGTCACAGAACAATCACAAGCAATGAAGCAGTTTTTATCAAACTTTGGCGAGTCAAGTGCAATCAGAATAGACAAGAATATCATGGTGTTCTTTATTACCAATACATTACTTATCAAAAATCCTTTTTTTTCAAAATATTTACATTTCATTGATATTTCTGAACTCCAGAAACTCCCTGCATATAAGAAGATTCAAAAAATAATAGAGAGTTTTTATCAAAAAGCGCCTAAACTGAAGTCGGGAAAGGATCTACTTAGTACCATGAAAGAACCTGCGCAACGATATCCCCATTCTCTTGAGGATCAGCTCCGTTTCGTTTGGGATAACTGGAAGGAATATCTTGGTGATTCAATCGATTTGGTGGCAAGAGTTCTTGATCTTTTCAAAGAAGAAAAAAAATGGGGAATGCTTGGGACAGGTGAAAGTCATATCTTCAGGTCTGGAACTGATTGGGATGAACCAGAACACTTTTCACCTGATCGTGAATGGATGCCATCACTTATTCTAATCGCGAAAAATATATTCGTATGGCTCCATCAGTTAAGTAAAAAATACAAAAGAGACATTAATACTCTTGATGCCATTCCTCAGGAAGAACTTAGATCTCTGGCAAGGCAGGGATTTACGGGACTCTGGCTTATTGGGATCTGGGAGCGCAGTACTGCCTCGCGAAGGATAAAACACCTTTGCGGAAATTTTGATGCTATAGCTTCTGCGTACTCAGTTACACGGTATCAGGTTGCCCAGTCATTGGGTGGAGATGCTGCTATGGAAATACTTGCGAAGAAAGCTTTTTCGTACGGTATCCGCATGGGATGTGATATGGTTCCCAATCACATGGGTATTGATTCGGATTGGGTATATGATCATCCAGATTGGTTTATTCAAACACCACACTGTCCTTTTCCTGCGTATTCTTATACAGGGGAAAATTTATCAACGCATCCAGATGTCGAGATCTATATTGAGGATGGATATTATAACCGAACCGATGCTGCAGTCGTTTTTAAATATATTGACCACCGTGATGGAAGAACGCGCTATATCTACCATGGGAATGACGGCACAAGCTTTCCTTGGAATGATACAGCCCAATTAAATTATCTCATCCCGAATGTCCGTCAAGCAGTTATAGAGCAGATTCTTAGTATATCGAGAGGATTCCCTATCATCAGATTTGACGCGGCAATGACCCTTTCAAAAAAACATTTTCAGAGATTGTGGTTCCCCGAACCTGGTTCGGGCGGTGATATTCCAAGCAGGGCAGAATTCGGTATGACTCGAGATGAGTTTAATCACTATATGCCTGTTGAGTTCTGGCGGGAAGTGGTGGATATTGTTGCAGAAAAAGCGCACGATACGTTGCTGCTAGCAGAAGCTTTCTGGCTCATGGAGGGTTATTTTGTAAGAACTCTGGGTATGCATCGTGTCTATAACAGCGCTTTTATGAATATGATTAAGAATGAGCAGAATAGTAACTACAGACAATCAATAAAAAACGTGCTTGATTTTGACCCACAGATACTAAAAAGATTCGTTAATTTCATGAGTAATCCTGATGAGGAAACTGCAGTAGCTCAATTCGGTACAGATGATAAATATTTTGGATCATGCGTAATGATGTGCACAATACCTGGCTTACCAATGTTTGCACATGGGCAGATACAAGGATATCATGAACGCTATGGTATGGAATTTTATAAACCAAACTGGAATGAAGAGGAGAACCGAGAACTCATCAGCAGACATGAACGAGAGATATTCCCTTTGCTTCGGAATAGGGAAATGTTCTGTGATGTCGAAAATTTTTATCTATTTGATTTTATGCTTGAGAATGGCAACACTAATGAGAATGTTTTTGCCTACACCAATGAAAATAATGAAAGACGTTCACTCTTTATTTTTCATAATACTTATGCCCGAACAAAAGGATGGGTGAGATGGACATATTTCTGCCCAAAAAATCAAAATGGTAATAAAAAATGGCTACAGAAGAATTTTGCAGAAATTATGAATATTCCAGACGAAAATAATATGTTTGTGATATATAAAGATATCATTAAGAATGTTGAATTTATAAAGAATGCTCATGAAGTTGCCTTGTACGGAATGTATCAGGAACTTGAAGCATTTAAATATGCAGTATACTCAGATTTTATAGTTGTAACAGATGATGAAGATGAATCATATAAAAAACTTGCGCATTATTTGCAGGGTGGTGGAACAAACAACATTGAGAAAGAAAGGAAACGAGTTATGCATACGGAACTTTATGAAAGATTTGATGATCTGATTTCTGAAGAGACATTTAAGGATGTTTTCTCTCTTCAAGATGATAACTCAAAACTTAAGAAAATTATCAAGAAGGTTAGCAGTTTTCTTGAAGTGATGCCAGACAAGAACAGTGATGGGCTTGATGTAACTGTACTTAAAAAACTCTATGCTGAAGATATTCTGAGAATGATCTTAATCTTCAAAGAAAAATTTTCTCTCACTCATGATCAATTCTACACATTATTTATCTGGATGCTGATACGCAGAATTGGTCTGATTTACGATAACCAAGACTATTGTAAACATAGTAGAAAATTTATTGAAGAGTTCAATTTTGATGAAATGATCTCTGATCGTTTGAACAGGTTCACTAATTCCGAATTTGGTAATTTTATGATCAAATTAATAAAGATACTTCTCGACCAGCAGGACATCTGGAAAGAGCTTGAAAAAGCAGATTGTAAAGAATTTATGACAAAGATCTTTGATATGGAAGAGGTGAGGGATCTACTTGAGTGTAATGAATTTGAAGAAATTATGTGGTTCAATAAAGAATCTTTCGATGAATTCGTGATCATGTTGGAAGTAACGCAAACTATTTCATTGGCTACAACGCTGGATGATTCTATTAATAATGATGCAATGACTGAAAAGCTTCAGGATTGTTTCTTGCGCATACGAAAGGCATACGCTTTTTCTGAGTTCAAGGTTGATCAATTTTTGGACGGACTTGCTTAAGATCAACTATGCATAGCAAGTATTTATTCTATTTCTTGATTCTCCTACTATACTATATTGAATTATGCTCATGTTCTCCAAAAGAAACAGTTTATACAATATCTACGACTGAAGAATTTGAGACACTTTTTTCACAACCTCAAACTAATATTGCTGTAGTCCTTGAGTCCGGAACCTATGAGCTGACTCCTGAATTTTTCATAGACTCTACCTGTGCCAATTGTGAAGATCCTGCAGAGCAAGTTCTCGCGACAAAAGGAATTACCATAACCGGTAAGAACGTTACGATATCGGGACCAACAGACAAATCGGCAATTATCAAAACAAATGCAGGATATGGTCTTTATATTAAGGATCTTAATGGAGGAACGATTGAGAATCTGACCATCACAGGAACAATACGCGATACAGCTAAGATGGCAAGCAATGCCGCAATAGTCGTAGCACACAGCACGGTTACTATACAACATAACATTATTAAAGAAAATCTCGGTGATTCTCTGCTCATTTCAAAACATATCTCAGGTGTGATGGGTATTTGCGGAAGAGAAGGATCAGATATCAAGATCATTGAGAATGAGATTTTGTGTAATTCATGGGATGGTATTGCCTTGTATCGGGACGCAAGAGCAGAGATCATCGGGAATATAATAGATGGTATAGATAGGTCTGTGCGAAGGGTTCCGCTAGGTGGAAGGGGAGTAGCAATAGGTGTTACATGGAACGCAAGCGCAGTGATTAAAAGAAATTATATCGCACGCTATTGGAAGGGTATCGGAATATTTGTGGATGCTCGAGGAGAAATTGAAAATAACATCATTGAGGATATGGTGACTTGGGGAATTGCATTTTGGGATGCTGGCAAGGGAGTACCCTGTGCACAAATAGATAATAACATCCTGTATGATCTTGGTGCCTGTGGTGCCTCTATCACAAGAGAAGCTGAGGAAACCGAGTCCGGCAGAATGTTCGGTAATGTGATCGTTCGTTCAGGACAGAATGAAAAATATGATTCCCCTGACTATTACTGCTACCAAACTGCTCTAGCTATGCATAAAGTTCCGAGTAATTTTCTCATACAGGATAATTTATTTTATAACAACAGACGAGCTTCGGATGAATATCAGGATTATGACATCCCAAAAGAGATCTTTCTCAAGAAGCTACAGAAACGTAAAGATATCTATTATCAAAATCCCTATTTCATACAATCTGCATTTTATAAGGAATTCTTTGTACTACAATGACCTCTAGATATCATAGGAGAAAAACATTTTTTGAAAATAAAGCAAAAAGCTGGGACAAAAACTGTAACCATGATCCAGATAAAATTCTCGCTATTCTGAAATATGCAAATCTTCAACAGGGGAATGTTGTCCTTGATGTGGGCTGTGGTACCGGTATTCTTATCCCTGAAATAATAAAGATGATAGGGGAAAACGGGAAAATAGTTGCACTAGATTATGCAGAGAATATGATCATTGAGGCACAAAAGAAATTTTCTACTGAGTATTACCCGAATGTTACATTTTTACAGACAGATTACGTACATCTGCACTACCACGATTATTTTGACCGTATCATTTTTTACTCCTGCTTTCCTCATTTTGATGATCAGGAAAAGGTGCTGACTCTTTCAAAAAAGTATTTTCACAAAACTGGTAGTATCGTTATTGCTCATTCACAATCCCGAGATGAAATTAATCACTTGCATGCAAGAAAGGAGAGTGCTGTTTCCAGTGATTATCTTCCATCTGTTGATGAGCTGCACGCACTATGTACTGCTGTCTCATTGAAGATCGATGGGATTATTGATAATGAGAATATGTTCATTATTAGAATAACACAATAGGGAGATGTATATTACGTATATTATTGACAAAATAAATACTTATTGAATTTTTGAATGAAAGTTTTCAGAAATTTGAAAGGAGCATATAATGAGTAAATGTAAGAATTTTATTATTTTAGGTACTCTTATCATGTTGTTTGTCTCATCAAATCTTTTTGGTTTGCAGTTTGAGCTCGATGAATTCAGAAGATTACGTGCTGATTTCAAAGCAGAAATGGAACCTATCACAGATATGGATATGAATTATTGTTCTGTTCTTAAGGTCGAGATTGATAAACCAGTTGATATCTCAATCAAACAGAAGGTCTACAGAAAAGAGAGGATTGATGAGGATGAATATTATTTCTATGTATCATCACGTGAAGATGAGATCACCTTTAGTGCGGCACACTATGTCCCCTTTACAATGGATGTCAAAAATGAGTTGAAAATTGGTACGACCTATTATGTAAAATTGAACACGATCAAAGATGTGGATGTAACGATAAACGTGGTTCCCAAAGATGCATCTATCATGGTAAATGGACTTAAATGGGAAAAATCTCAAGGAAGACTTATCCCTGGAGAATATGTGATTTTTCTGATGAAAGATGGATACGAAGAGATTATTGATACGGTGTCTGTTATTGAGGACAATGTTGTTTTTCATTATAAGATGGTTGAAGAAACGATAACTCATACTCCTGTTGTGGAAACTCAGGAAGTACAGATCCAGGATGAAGAAAATCCATTCAAAACACAATTCAATGACTATATTATTCAAGTCACAGGTGTTGAATATACTCAAAACACACTCGTAATTAATTTTCAGATAACAAATCTTAAACCTGAACGAGAACTCTCGATTATGAAACATTCCAAAGCTTATGATACAGCAGGGAATGAATATGGTCCTCAAACAATTGAATTTGCGAATAAGACTAAGAACCGGAACCTTACTCATACTCTTGTTCAGAACATTCCAATAAAAGCTTCTTTGATATTCAAAAATATTGATGCTACTGTAGAAGGATTGACCCTGCTTAAGATAGCATTTTGGGATCAAGTAAATAATCATTTTGAGGTTTCATTTAAAAATATTGCTGTCACTATCAGGTAGCATTATTGATCAAATGCATTATTAACAAAGAGGAAGCGTTGTCTTCCTCTTTTTAAACTCAATGGATTTCCAAAAGTTTTTTTTACAAAAATTTTTCAGTATAAAGGGGAAGCGGGATTTCTTTTCGTTCAACTCAATTATCTCTGTCATAGGCATTGCGGTAGGAGTAATTGCACTCACAGTCTCTCTTGCTTTGTTCAGTGGATATCAGGATGTGATGAAAGAAGTGATACTTGGAGTGAATTCGCATATTTACATTCTCAAATTTAGTGCGGAAACCCTCAGTGAAGATGATTACTTGCATATAAGCCGAGAGTTAGATTCTCTCCAGTCAGTACAGGCATATGCCCCTTTTTTGTACACAGAAGGGATGGCTTTGAACAAAAAAAGAATCGCTGGAGTGATCATTAGAGGTATTGATTATGAGAGGGAGATCCACACTACCGAGATGCAACGTTTTATTACAAAAGGTGAATTTCTGCCACACACAAGAAGTACTGTGATTGGAGAAAAAATTGCTGAACGACTACATATTTCTATAGGAGATACCATAAAACTCATCACCCCAATGAATGCGGATGTTACCCTTGCAGGAATGATCCCCTCTTCAGTGAAAGTGCAGGTAACAGGTATTTTTTCATCAGGCATGTTCGAATTCGATAATACATTGGTCTTTCTTCCCATTGGCATTGCACAGGATTTTCTGTCCATGAAAGAGCAGTATTCAGGTATTTCAATAAGATTAAAAAATGAGTATATTGATAGAGCGAGTGAGATCGATGCGGAGATTCAAAGTGATTTGTCATACCCATACAATGTAAGTAACTGGAAAGATCTTAATAGAAATCTTTTTGGGCTTCTGGAGCTCGAAAAATGGGTTATATTTATCATAATAGCGCTGATCGTATTGGTCGCTGGTTTTGGATTGACAAGTGTATTAACAATGCATATATTTGATAAGCAAAAGGAGATCGGCATTCTGAAAGCACTTGGAGCTACAGAAAAGATACTCAAGAAGATCTTTTTTGCACGAAATATGATTATTGGATTTACGGGTATATTGCTTGGATTATTCATTGGACAGATAATTTCTTTGATCCTCACTCATACAGATATTATTACAATAGAGAGTGATGTGTATCTTATCGATCACCTTGTCGTTGTGAATGAACCTATCGATTATCTCTTCATCATTCTGGTAGCTGGCATAATTATTTCTTTATCCTCATACTTACCAGTAAGAAAAATATCTCAGCTCGATGCAGTGAATATTATTCGAGTATCAAAAAAATAGTAGGTGTATTGTGATCATACAAGCAAAAAAAATTACAAAAACGTATTACGAAGGTATAGAAAATAGGAAGTTAATCGTACTCAAAAACCTTGATTTCACTCTATCAGAAGGAACGATCGTTTCGATAACTGGACTTTCTGGTAGCGGTAAAAGTACACTTCTACATATTCTTGGAACACTTGATCATCCAGATTCTGGCCAAGTATTTTTTAAAGGAAAGGATTTGAGTACTTTTACAGAGCGGGAGCAGGCTTATTTTAGAAATAAAAGTATTGGTTTTGTCTTTCAATTCCATCACTTGCTACCGGAGTTGACAACATTAGAAAACGTTGCCATGCCATATTTGATAAAGAGTACCTCATATAAAGAGAGTCTTTCTGTAGCCGAAGAGTTATTAGGTTCATTACATCTACAAGACCGCAAATATCATTATCCTTTTCAATTAAGTGGTGGAGAGCAGCAGCGTGTAGCAGTTGCAAGAGCTTTGATCAATAATCCCGATCTTATACTCGCTGACGAGCCTACTGGAAATCTTGATCCTAAGCATAGCCAGGAACTGATAGAGTTGCTCTGGAGTTTGAACAAACAATTTGATACTACCTTACTGCTGGTAACTCATGATTTAACGCTTGCAAAGAAAGCTGATGAAGCTTATAATTTGATCGATGGCACGCTTCAACCATTTTTGTGCACAGAATCATAAATTTGTCTATAATTTTTAGAAATGCGAAAACGTAAATGGCTAATGATTGTTGTACTGATTCTTGTGCTCATAAATATAATATTTTGGAGTATTAGCTACTTCTTCGATATCAATGCTTACGTAAAGAGAATACTTACAGAGAGAATAGGAAAGAATCTTCAGGCGGAGATAACATTTTCAAAACTCGATATTACGAGCAAGATATTGCAAATTTCTGACCTTGAGATTATTCAGAATGATGGGACTTTTACCTTTCGAGCAAAACAATTGTATATACAGTTTTCATTCTGGAAATTCATGTATAACCGTTTAAATTTTACGAAATCATTGAAAGAGATTCGATGTTTTTCACCAGAACTCGTATACAATCTCGGACATAAAGATATTGAAACAATCGAAACCATTGATATTAATGAAATTGAGAAAGCACTCAGAAGATTTAATTATATTTCGATAATAAATGGAAAAATACAGATTGCTGGTGTTGGTAACCTTCGTTTTGACCAAAAGCTGGAAAATATTAATCTTTCGATAGAAAAAGGGCAGAATAACGAATGGAATCTTTCAACTACAGCCAACCAAACTAATTCCGATGGCATCATCAATTTCGAAGGGAAGTATTCAAGGCAGAGTAATAATTTTTCCCTAAGAATCGATGATTATCAGGTCGGCAATGTTGAATGGAATAATGGGAATATTGAATCTGCACGTCTATATGCAGACATCGAAGGAAATCTTGAACACATAACACATGGAGTAATAAAAATCGAAGACGCCACCTCAGAGGTGTTCGAAGAAAAAATATCAACACCTCTTATTTCTTTAAAGATTGCTAAAGATACCCTTAGTTGTAATGATGATGCACACATTTATTGGCGTGGAAACGTTTTAACCTGCAAGGGAAAAATCAATAATTATACTTCCAATCAACCTGAGACAGAAGTGACTATTTCATGTGATAATTTTGACTTGAAGAAAATTTCTAATGAATTAAGGGGAATAATGTCCTCGAAAATAACTATCACTCAGCTCTTTCCTTCGCCAGTCTTTTATATTTCTATGAATAGTGATTCCTTACAGTATAAGAATCAAATTTTTAAGTCTTTTGCTGCCTTTTTACACTATGATAACAACAAGCTGAATATTGAGGAAGTTGTCTGTTTTATTAACAAAAATAAACTTTCTTCAAAAGGGTTGATATTTTTTGATAAAAATAATATAAATAATAGCGATCTAAAACTGAATGTAATCTCTCAAGACTTTATCTGGTCTCATAAGAATATACAGATCTCCGGGGATGTTGATATAAACCTGACTGGCAACTTACAAGCTCCAAAGTACACCTTTCATATTGCCGATCTTGTTTATGAAGACACGATATTCCAGATGAGTAATCTTAGTTTGGATGTCAGTCTGTATAGGAATAACATCACAGGAACTCTTCAAAACCCATCGCGATCATTCATAATTCGTGGGAATGCAGAATCATTTACAAATCAGCCAAAAGTAAATCTCGAATTATTAGCAAATGATCTCTCTTTTGCCACAATCCTCAAAGAGAAACCAGGCTATCTCTTAAATCTTGAGCCAAATATGCAAGCTCACATAAAATTCAACTATGAAAAGCAAAAACTAGACACAGAAGGATATCTCGCGTTTCCTGATTATTTAAATTCTTCATTACATGGAAATATAGATATTTTCAGTAATATCTCATTTTCTCATAATATTGAACAGGGTTTTTTCTCGGTGCAGGCAGATTCATTCTTTATCAATAATGAACCCTTTCAATTTGATATTCAGACTTATCTGGATAAGGATAAGCAACACATGAACCTACTTCTCAAAGATATGTTAGAATTGAGTATAACACGATTTCATATTGGACAAGAAAGAACACAATATAAAGGTTTTGCAAGAATTGATTCATTCGATGTTTCGAAGGTAAATGCTCTCTATCCGTTATTTGAAAACAAAGAAACATTGAAAGGTTTGATGCATGGGATCCTTAGTTTTGATACTACTCAGCAAAGTTTACTTAAAGGAAAAATTGCAATTGATAAATTAGGATTCTCAAAGCAAATCAATCCAGTAGATGTAGCAATTGAAGTATCTGCGGATTCTGAATTAGTGTACCTTGATAAACTTCAAATAGACAATTCCCAAGATCTTCTGTTGGGAGAGGGTATCGTACAATACAAAAAAGGTTTAGTTGAGATATCTGCAATTGGTGAAAATATCTTACTGGAAGATTGTATGAATAATTCACCTATAAGGGGGACGGCACAATATCAAATCTTATTACAAGGCAACCTTTCTGACCCAACAATACTCTGTGATTTCAGCATTAAGAATGGAAGGATTTTCAAGACAAAGTTTGATGCTTTCGATGCTCAGCTATTTCAGGATAAGGAAATGATTTATCTTAATGAACTGGATATTGCTTCTAAGAATTATTCTTTAAAAGGTTCGGGCTCTTACAGTTACAATTTTTTGAGTGAAAAATTTTATAATATTCAGGATGGACTTTCTTTCAAATTTGATGGAGACTTTTTTAAAGAAATTGAGTACTATATTCCCGATATGAAACAAGCGAGTAGTGCCACGAGCTTGGATGTCATGATCACCACAGATGAGACGACTACTATTATAGATACTGCTCAGATATCAATTACTTCAGGGCAGTTCAGTATAAAAGGACAACAGGAAAAAATAAAGGATTTTTCATTAAAGGGTAGTGTCTCAAATAATATTCTTACATCACTGAACGGAAGTTTTCGTATGGGAGATGGATGGTTATTTTTTGATAATGAGATTAGGGATAATGATTCAGACATTTATTTCGGCCAGATACATATCGGCACACTGCAAATCTGGAATGATGATAAGGGTATCACAGTCCATATACCAAAATACCAACATGAGAGGGCTATGGTCAATGCAAGAGTGGAAGGTTTTAATGATACATATTTTACGATGTATCATAAGGATGGAGCATGGGTACTGGAAGGTAAGGTTTTACTCTCAAATGGTAATGGGATTTATCAAAAGCCCGATGACGAAGATGCGTATGAAACAAGAGATATAGGATTACCTCCAATCCATGTAAATATAGATCTCATTTTTGAGAAAAATATCTGGTTTGTGGCAAGTCCCTTATATCTAAAAATTGATAATGGAAATTTTATGAGTTTTAGAACAGACCCACAAACAGAAACGATTCAACTCTATTTTGACATCCATTCAAGCAAGGGTGATATGCGTTTATTTGGAGAAATATTTTCTGCAAAGGATATATCTTTTCGTAAGGCAAGAACCGATCCTAAAGTAATCATTGACGGAGAGTTTATAAAGAAAACCCCAGATGGATCCACTATTTATCTTTATGTTCAGTCCACTGAGAATTCACTTGATGCTGATGATATTGGAACTGATGCATACGGAGATGTTAAAGTCATACCTAAAAGTGATAATCCTAATGATGAAACCATGCTGAGTATTCTATCCAAGCTACAGTACGGAAAAGAAATTGGTGAGCTTTCTATAGAGGAGCGATCCAATCTCGAAAGAGAACAAGCTATCAACATTGCGAGTGACAAATTAAGTGACATGATTTTTAGCCCATTGATTACACCTGTAGAGATTGCCCTACGTCAATTTTTTGGGCTTGATTTTGTTCGTATTCGTCCTGGAATAATAAGAAATATCATAGAAACAAGTGGAATAATAGCATCAGATGAGTATATTTTTGATAGTGAATTTGAATCTGATATTAAGCTTATCGAACAATTAAGTAAGGATATTCTGCTTGATGAATTAGCAATTGATCTGGGAAAATATATTACTCCTGATTGGTATCTTAATTATGAAGCACTGATTAAAAAAGAGATGACTCCTCTCAAAGAGGTTTCTATTGGTATCCAGCATGAGTTTTCTCTTACATGGGACCTTCCATACGATACACGATTTATATATAAATATCAGTTCAATCCTGCTCAAAAACAGGACAAGCAAACAATTTCACTTGAGAAGGTGTTTCGCTTCTAAAAACCAAGAAAATTCAGATTAGACTAAAAAACTTTACTAAAATTTTATACCCTCAGAAATATGCGATAAATGTCTAAGAAAATCAATAGTACCTTTATGAACAAAAAAATAATCTTTATTTTGATGTGTTGTGTTGTATCAACCTCGATACCAGTCTTTGGACAAAGTGAGTATGATTATATTACAGATGTCGAGATAACTGGAAATGTAAATGTAACAGACCAACTTATACAATCAGCTTCTGGTTTAACTCTTGGTCAAATTTATTCTCCCGAAAAAATTTCACAAGCTATAAAAGATCTTTTTAAACTTGGAGTGTTTAATAATGTACAGATAGAACAAGTTGATTCTGACAAAGGTGTGAAAATTATTTTGATGGTTTCTGAGTGGCCCATTTTACAGGATTATTCAATTATAGGAAATGAGAAAATCAAACTTACTACACTCAAGGAACAGATTCAGCTTGTTCCTGGTGATTACTGGTCTGGACAACGGGAACTTGATGTAAAGAATAAAATTCTCAACCTGTATAATGAGAAACGGTACCATCTTGCAGAAGTATCATTTTATCAAGAAAATCTTCCAGAAAATAAGATCAAACTTACTATAATGATCAATGAACAAGACAGAGTTGTTGTTCGTGAGATAGATTTTACAGGAAATAAAAATATATCTGATAAAAAACTTCGTGGAGTCATGAAAACCAAGAAAACTGGATTCCTACGAGCTGGTGCTTTTAATACTGAAGTATTTAATGAGGACATCGTCAGAATCGTTGATTATTATAAATCTAAGGGATATATAGATGCTGCGGTCATAGATTGGAATGCAGAATATGCTGAGAATGGTCAGCTTTATCTGACATTGAATATTTACGAGGGAGATCAATATCGTATCGGTGATATCACTATTGAAGGCAACATCCTCTTTTCTGATGAAATTCTTCTGAGTAATCTGCCTTTTATAGAGAATGATATCTTTGATCAGAGCGATTTTAACAAGAAAGTCTATACAGTGCGTTCAATGTATTATGAAGAAGGATATATATACGCTACAATATCACCTAAGATTATTCCTGAGGGAGACAAAGTTAATATCAAAATTTTCGTTCAGGAAAATAGTCGAGCAAAAGTACGGCAGATTTATATTAAAGGAAATAAAAAAACCAAAGAGAAAGTAATACGACGACAACTTGCTATTGTACCTGGTGATTATTTCAAACAATCATTATTGATTCAATCTCAAAGAAATATTTATAATTTAGGATTCTTTACCCCAAATATCGGTATTGATTATCTGCCTATAAACGATGAAGGTGATCTTGATATTGTTGTTCAACTTGAAGACAAAGAATCTGGTACTGCAAACATGGGGGTGAACTATGATGAAGAGGATAAATTAACTGGATTCCTTTCTTTTTCGCATAATAATTTGTTTGGTAATGCATGGGCGTTACAGCTCACTTGGGAGTTTAATGCGAGAAAACAGCAGTATGATATTAGTTTTACTAACCCCTATTTCTTAGACACAAATATCCTTTTGGGTACCGATGTCTATCATAGAAGGAAAGACTGGAATAACTATAATTATCGTGTTACAGAATCTGGTGGTGGTTTTAGAATAGGTACAAAAATTCCATGGATAAATTACTCAAGAGTCACTACTGGCTATTCTGTAACTCAGAAGCAATATAATATTTTAGATGCTAACAATACAGTTTCTTCAGTATTACAAGATCTGGTTGATAAGGGTAAAATATTCACAAGTTCGACGTTTCTTACTTTGGAAAGAGATGATCGTGATAATGTTTTCCGTCCAAGCGAAGGTTCACTCGTACGTTCTTATACTGAGTTTGCGGGAGGTCCTCTCGGTGGAAGTGAGAATTATATCAAAGAAATATTTCAAACAAGCTGGTATCTAAAATTATTCTGGAAATTTTCATTAGGAATGCGATGGCGATTGGGCTATGTGAAAGGCTTTGGAGAAACAAAAGAGGTTCCCCCGGATGAACTTTTCTATCCAGGAGGTACCGGTCCTGATGGTATACGTGGATATTCTGATAATAGCGTCGTCCCAGAAGATGCTGACGGTGGAAAAGCTGAGTTTATTACTTCTTCAGAAGTAACATTTCCGATTGTGGGAGACCAAATTGTTGGTGTACTTTTCTTTGATGCTGGTAATTCTTACAACTACCTGTCTGAATTCAATGCTCAGAAACTAAAAAAAGGTGCAGGAGCCGGTTTGAGAATCATGTCTCCGATGGGATTGCTCGGTTTCGACTATGCGTACGGTATGGACAGAAAATCTGACAATAAGTGGCAATTTCATTTCCAGTTTGGATCCACTTTTTAGATCAAATAATTTATTGTATTATAAGGAGATATTATAATGAAAATCAAAAACATTGTGATTACGATGTTATTCGTAATTGTGCCTTGTATGATAGCTATTGCTGCCCAAAAAATTGGTGTTATTGATGTTGATAAAGTGTATAATAACTTTGAGGAAAAAAACATTGCGGAACAACAATTTTACCAGGAATCAGAACAATGGGAAAAAGACTTACAAGAAAAAGAACAAGAAATTAATCAATTAAAAAATGAATATGAGAATCTCCCACCTATTGTATCAAAAGAACGTCGTGACCAAAAAATGAAAGAGATCGAAAATAAAGAGAACGAATATTACGATCTCGCAAATCAATATCGTAATAAAGCCGTAGAAAGACAAATGGAACTATTAGCTCCAATTAGCAGTAAAATTGTCGATGTGATCAATGAAGTGGCTGCAGAAGAAGGATTAGATTTAGTTCTGAATACAATGCAGGGTGAGGCTGTACTCTATATAAAAAATGAAAATTTTGATATTACTGAAGAAGTTATTAAACGACTCAATGTAACGACAACACCTCCCAAGGAAGAGTAATAATGACCCCATGAAGCATTTTGAAATAATGCTCTCTGTCGAAAAGCTTGCAGAAATTGCTGAAGGCACCCTGCGCAAAGCCCATGATTGCTCCTGTCATTCTGTTGCATCTTTAGATGAGGCAGATACTCATTCTGTCGTTTTTTATCAAGACCCAAAACTTGAGAAAATCTTTATGAATTCAAACGCAGGAGTATTTCTTGTTCTAAATTCGATAGATCTGAACATGCTTCCGAAGCGTAATTATATACTATGTAAAAATCCATATATCTCTTTTTTGAAGATCATTTCATATTTCTTGCAATCCATCATTAAACCAATTAATGGAAGAAATATTGACCCTACTGCTATAATTCATGAATCAGTCACATTACCTCCGAATATCTGCATTCAAGCACATGCGGTTATCGGAAAAAATGTAATTCTTGGAGATCATTCTCATATTCATGAAAATGTGGTGATAAAGGAAAATGTTTCCATCGGTAACAACTGCTCTTTATACCCTGGTGTGGTTATTTATAGCGAAGTCACACTCGCTCATAATGTAAGAGTTCATGCAGGAAGTGTTATTGGTTCAGACGGTTTTGGATATATATGGGATGGAACAAAACACCAGAAGATTCCTCAGATTGGCAGAGTAATTATTGAAGATGACGTTGAAATTGGCGCAAATGTTACTATTGATAGAGGAGCATTGGGAGACACTATTATAAAAAAGGGAACTAAAATCGATAATCTTGTTCAAATAGCTCACAATGTAGAGATTGCTAACGATACGATTCTTTGTTCTCAGGTGGGAATTGCCGGAAGTTCTAAAATTGGTAGTAATTGCATTCTTGCAGGACAGGTGGGAATTGCAGATCATGTCATTATTGGTAATAAGGTTAAAATTGGTGCTCAATCTGGAGTATCAAATGATATTTCTGATAATAAGATCATGCTTGGATATCCTGCAACAGATGTAGGCTTACAGAAGAGAATTTTAGCTTCGATAAAAGAATTACCCCAAATGAGAAAGTACTTCCATCACATGAAAAAGAAAGAAGAAGAAAATGTACATACATGAAAAACAACAGACCATTAAAAATTCTATAAGCTATACTGGCATCGGATTGCACACAGGAACTATTAGTACTATTACCTTCAAACCAGCCCAGGAAAATTCAGGGATTGTTTTTCGTAGGATAGATCTCCCCGACAAACCAGAAATACCTGCTGACATGAATCATGTGATAAGTTTGGATAGGGGAACTAATATTGGTATTAAGGATGCTACTGTTGCCACAATAGAACATGTTTTGTCAGCAATCAAAGGTTTGGAAATTGATAATATTATCGTGGAAGTAGATGGTAATGAGATTCCTGTAGCAGATGGAAGCGCTATCGAATTTGTAAAAGCACTGAAGAAATGTGGTATTATTGAGCAAGAAGCTGAGAGAAAATATCTTGAGATAAAAAAACCAATGTCCTATTCTGTTCCAGAGCAAAATGTTGATGTCGTTGTCGTTCCTTCTGAATCATTAAAAATTACCTTTTTTATAGATTTCGACCATCCAAATCTCAAACCACAATACACTTCAATGGTTTCTCTGAAAGATGAATATGAAGATGGATTTGCCTCAGCTAGAACCTTTTGCTTTGTTAATGATATAAAGAAATTACGTTATGCCGGATTGATCAAAGGTGGAAGTTTGAATAATGCGTTGGTTGTTGGTGATGAAAGCATGTCCGAAAAAGATGTACGTGAATTAAAAGAACTTTTTAATATCAAAGGTGATCTTACACTTAACGAACATAAATTACTCAATACAAGTCCTTTGAGATATTATAATGAATTCGTTCGCCATAAAGTGGTTGATTTGATTGGTGATTTAGCACTTCTGGGAATATCTGTAAAGGGGCATATTCTTGCAGCCCGATCTGGACACAAAACTAATATTGGTCTTCTTAAAAAGATCAAACAACAGTATGAAAATGAAATATTAAAAGCAAAGTATCAGAAAAAAGAAGTAAAGGGAGTAGTATTTGATAATGAAGCCATCCAGAGAATTCTCCCTCACAGGTATCCCTTTTTATTGATTGATAAAGTAATAGAATTCACTCCTGGAGATTCAATCGTTGCTATAAAAAATGTGACTGTAAATGAACCTTTTTTTCAAGGACATTTTCCTGGACATCCCATTATGCCAGGTGTACTCATTGTAGAAGCAATGGCGCAAACAGGGGGTATTCTTGTTTTAAATGAATGCCCTAATCCTCATGATTTCGTTGCGTATTTTCTTTCAATTGATAAAGTAAAATTCAGAAAATTAGTTGTTCCAGGTGATACCTTAGAATTTTATATGAGACTGGTACGTTCTCGAGTGGGTGTGTATCTTATCGAAGGAAAGGTTTACGTTGATAAACAGCTGGTTTGCGAAGGTGAGTTAAAAGCCAAATTGGTAAAGAGAAATGAAGCAAATAATTCATCCAACAGCAATCGTTGATCCAAAAGCACAATTAGGCAATGATATTGAAATAGGTCCATTTGCAATAATTGGCCCACAAGTAGTGCTGCATGATGGAGTGAGAATCGCATCTAATGTTGTTATTGATGGACGTACAACTATTGGTAAAGGTTGTCGAATTTTTCATTCTGCGGTAATCGGAACTGAACCTCAAGATCTTAAATATAGAGGAGAAGATACTGCAGTTGAGATTGGTGAGAATACAGATATACGTGAATTTTCTACAATTAACAGATCAACTCATGTTTATAATCCTACAAGAGTGGGAAATAATTCTCTGTTAATGATCTATACACATGTAGCGCATGATTGTCAACTTGGGGATAATGTTATTTTGGCAAATAGTGTTAATTTAGCAGGCCATGTAATTATTGAGAATAACGCAACCGTTGGTGGACTTACACCTGTTCATCAATTTGTTCATATTGGATGTTATTCTTTTATTGGTGGACTATCACGAGTAAGTCAAGATGTGGCACCATATACCCGAGGAGCGAGTGTACCGTATCAAACAGCTGGACTCAACTCGGTTGGTTTACGACGTAATAAATTTTCTGCTGATACACGAAGAATACTAAAGAAACTTTATAAGATTTTTTATAATTCCTCCTTGAATACTACTCAGGCAATAGAAGTAATAAAATCAGAAATTGAATTGATCGATGAAGTTAAACATTTTATAGAGTTTGTGGAAAACTCACAGCGCGGAATAGCGAAGTAAAATTACTTTTTTTCAAAAAAAAATTGACAGAATTAGTATTCACGGTTGCTTCTGGTGAGCATATTGCAATAATAATACGGAGGCACATATGACAAAACAAGAGTTAATTGAGAAAGTTGCTCTTGATGTTGACATTTCCAAAAAGAAAGCTGGTGATGCTGTTAATGCTGTATTTGACACGATTCGTCTAAGTCTTGAGAAAGGTGAGAAAATCACCATGGTTGGTTTTGGTACTTTTAGCGTCGCAAAAAGAGCTGCTCGCAAAGGACTGAATCCTGCAACCGGGCAAAAGATCGACATACCTGCAACCAAAGTTCCAAAATTTAAAGCAGGTAAGAAGCTTAAAGAAGCGGTTAAATAAGTGCTATTTTATTCGAGCAAGGGGCATTGCCCCTTGCTTTTTTTTATCAAAACATTCGGGGTAACCTATGAAATTTGTCGTGCATAGAAATCAAATATTACAGAAAGTACAATTTATTAATAGTATTGTACCTGTACGGAATCCATTACAAATTCTTACTAATATACTTCTTGAAGCAAATAGTGAAAAGGGAACGATCCGTCTTGCTGCTACTGATCTTGAAGTTTCTGCAATCACTGAGGTCGAATGTAATATTATTGAATCTGGAAAAATAGCAATTCCAGCAAAGAATTTTACTGATATTATACGAGCTCTTCCTGATGATGATATCCATTGTGAGTTGGATAATCAGATGCTTAATATTTCATGCCAGCATAGTGAATTCAGTTTAATCTATGCTGATCCTAATGATTTTCCCGAGATTCCTGATAGAGAGTGGGATAAAGGTTTCATTATGGATGCTGCTCTTTTTTCGAAAGTGATAGAAAAGACTTCCTTTGCAGTTTCAGAACATATAGGAAGACCCGCATTTTCCGGATTACTCTGGGAGCTTGACGAAAAAAAACAAAAGATCGTGGCAACTGACGGAAAACGTCTTTCTAAATATGAAACAGCCTTAGATCTTGATACAGATAAAATAGATATCATTATGCCTATTAAAGGTGTGAATTTGGTGAGACGAATCATTCATCCAGAGCAACCTAATATTACAATACTACCCGAAGAAAGTGCCATTAGCTTTGAGTATGATTCTTATAAAATTTATTCACGGTTGATCGAAGCAAATTATCCAGACTACGAAGCAGTGATTCCTTACGACAATACAAAAATAATCGAAATAGAAGTAGAGCCCTTTATTAAAGCTATTCAGAGGGTTTCTTTACTCGCATCAGAAGATAATTTTAAGGTTGCTATAACTTTTTCTGATAATAAAATAACCATTCATTCAGAGGATATTGATAAAGGATCTGCTGAAGAGATTCTGGAAGTAGAGAATGATTTCGATAAATTCCAGATTGGTTTTAACTACAAATATTTACTTGAGATCCTTAATCTTATTGATACAGATTTTGTGCAACTCAAACTCGAGAATTCTCTTGACCCATGCTTGTTCTATAATATTGAATATCCCGAAAATCAAAATAATCTTTTCTTACTCATGCCCTTACGTTTAGCCAGCGAATAGTATACGTACACAATATTTTCAATAAAGCATCTCAAGCGAGATGCTTTTTTTATAGTTCCGCTTCTCTTTTCATCATTTGCTTTGTTTTTATTTCAAAATTTCTGAATAAAGAAAAATGTAGGGCATACTTTTCTAAAGGAACATTCACACGCATAAGGACAAAATCATTATTATAACGTTTTTCTAAAATTTGTGTGTTATCATAGAGGTAGGAAATAAACTTTTGCTCATCATTAGGAATTTTAAGAGTTATATCCTTCTTTCTTTGAGATAATATATTTGAAATAGCATTTTCTATCTCATCAAAATGCTGCCCTGTTCTTGCAGAAACAAATAGTGAGTCTGGATAGTCCATTCGAAGTTTCTTCCTCATAAAAAGAAACTGGTTTTCTGACAGTAGGTCGGTCTTATTGAAAAGTACAATAATATCTTTCTGATCTGCTTGAATGGTTTTTAAGGTTTGAGAAACAGAATCGATATATTCATATATTTTGGGATGGGAAATATCAACCACATGAAGGAGAAGATCAGCGCAAATGACTTCCTGAAGTGTTGCATGAAAGGACGCAATCAGATAGGGAGGTATTTTCCTGATGAATCCAATAGTGTCAGAAATAACAATATGTTCTTTCGTCCTTAGTTTCTTGCCCCTTGTTGTGGTTTCTAAGGTTGCAAATAATTTATCTGCAGTGTAAAGATTTGATGAGGTTAGTCTGTTCAGAATCGTACTTTTTCCTGCATTTGTATATCCCACCAGACTCACCGAAAATAAATTTGTCCGACATTTTCGTTTTATTTCATTCGTCTGCTCAATTTCCTGAAGTTTTGTCTTAAGATGAGCGATCCTATCATTGATACGGCGTCTATCTATTTCCAATTGCTTTTCACCGGGACCTCGAAAGCCAATACCACCTTCTATTCTAGAAAAATGTGTCCATTTTCCACGTAGACGAGAAAGATTATATTGTAACTGTGCCAGTTCGACCTGTAGCTTACTCTGTCTTGTTTGAGCATGTTGGGCAAAAATATCCAGAATCAATTGCGAACGGTCTATTATCCTTTTTTTTGTTATTTTTGAAAGATTTCTATCTTGAGATGGAGTGAGATTATCATCAAAGATAATGACATTTACATTGTTCTGTTTTGCCAGACTGCCGATCTCTTTTGCTTTTCCTGACCCGATAAAATATGCCGGATGCTGTGCAGGACGCTGCTGGATTTCGATCTGAACAACTTCTACCTGTGCAGTACGTGCAAGATCCTTCAGCTCCTGCAGAGACTCTTCTACATCGTATGATGTCCTGTCATTTGTTTGTAAACCTATGAGGATTGCTCTATCCTGTGGTGAATCTATTATATGAATATTAAACCTCTGGTTTGATTTCAACGAATAAGTACAATTTTTTGATATACTTCTTCAGCATTTTCTATATGCGCTTTCAATAGATAAACTCCTGTAGGAACTACCTTACCATGCATATTTGTTCCGTCCCAGATTACAGAGACCTGGTGTTCTTGAGGTTGGGTGATGAAGGTAAGATCCTTAACTTTTTCCCCTTTCATAGTATAGATTCCTACAGATGTGCATGTATGATGCTTTGCAATCTCAAAACTAATCGTGGTAGCGGTGGTAAAAGGATTTGGATAGTTGATAACACGGTAACCAAATTGTTGAGCAATCTCATGAAGTTCTTCAAATGCAGCAAGATCCATTTCAAGCAACTCACAAAGTTCAATAGGATCAATCTCACCCTGATTGGTCGTGCCAGAATACACAAATCTCCCGTGAGACATATAATGCAAAGCCATGAAAGGAAAGGTCATTGAGGTACCTTGTAAGGGATTGTGAATTGTGGCGATACCCATATTTTGAGTTCTTCCACAGATAGTGCAGTCTTCCACACCCCACACCAGCTGCGGTTCAATATAGAGTGAATCTGTCGGAGGTGTAGAGCCTGCTGGTACTATTGGGAGGATTGCTATTTTTTGTATAAGCGCTTGTGATATCTCATGTCCATCATCTATTCCGATAGTATGGGTGTAGGGATCTAGAAAGTTCATATCAAAGTATTGCTCTGCGGTAGTATTCAAACCATCGTTATCAGGATCGTTAGGAGTGGGGAGTGCATGATGCATTGTATCAAGAGGCGCAATAGTCTTGCTTAGCAGCGCAATATCAATGCGGCTGGTGTCGTCCTCAATAATATAGGAAAACGAACCATGATCCATAAAATGTAACGCCATATAAGGGATATCTATTTCAAGTTCATGCATGGGATTATGTACGGTTACAGTTCCCATATTATGCGCTTCTCCACAGATGGAGCAATTATAGAATCCGTACGCAGGATGCTCGACTACATAGCAGGAATCAGTTAGAACCTGCCTGGGCAAACTATCTATAATGGCTTTGCATGTTTGGGCAATTGTCTGTGATTCTCCACTCGGATAAACACCAGTTATCAATTCCTCACTGTTAGTAAGATAGTCACTATCTTCGTCACCGGGTACGGGGATCCAGTGGGAATCTGCGTGAAGACTGGGTATAGAGCCAAGTGAAAATGTCAAAGCTGCAGCATAGGGGAGTGCTTTTTTCAAGAATTGTGTAAATGATCCATTTCTGTGCAGCGCATATTCAGAATGGTACACAGACAGACATTCATCAAATATTGACCTGTAGATATGGAAGAGTGAAGGAGAAATTCTGCAATGCGGACAGATCCAATGAAAAAGAAGATTTTGTTCCTTGTCTATGTACTGATTTGTTGTATAGCCACTATTAATGAAATTCTCAACGCAACAAGAAGGATATCCGAAAAGAAATCCCTCGATTTTTCTTTGGGCGGATGTTATTCTGAGGGATTGGTTGTCAAAAAAACGTGTGTAGGCAGTAAGATATCTTGAACTTTTACTGAAAATGAGTTCTTCAATCTTTTCTCCGTTATCACAATATCGGGTAACAGTTTCTACAACAAGATCAAATTTTTTTAGCGTCTCACACTCCTTGTAGCCAACCGGCTTTTCCCATCGGCTGAGTGGTTTGACCCGACGGGTGGTCAGCAATGCCAGATATAGAAGCTGAAAACGCTGATCATGTAATTTGTTCTCTTTTTTCATGTTACCTCCTGAAAAATTGGAGAGTAGTAATTTTTGGTTGCCCGAAGTAACCTTTTATCCTATGTACTACATTAACATACATCATTATCGTAACATAATGATCTTTCCAGAATACGAAACTTTTTCCTTTTCAACAACTTTCGAGAAGTATATGCCACTTGGTACAAGGGTGCCTTGTTCATCTTTTCCATCCCAGTAGATATGAGTAACACTGTCAATAGATTCTCGAGGTACAAGTGTTCTAATATGCTGTCCTTTAGTATTATATAGATGAATATGTAAATTTTTGGTAGTAAAGATACTCTGCAAAGAAATGCATGTGGTTCTATGAACTTCTGGATTAAAAGGATTAGGAAATATCGCTATAATAGTATTCTCATATTCAGGTTCAGACGCAGAGACATTATCAAAAGTAATTGTCATATTCGCTGAGGTCTCGTTGAGAGAGCAATCTCGTGCAATTACTTCAAGAATGTAGTCCCCATCAGGAAACTGGCTTGTATCGAGATTTTCATATTGATCATATTCGGTGATAACAGAATCTCCATCGGAATTTGTTATGATGTGATAGTATTCCCTGTCTGTATAATCTCCGATCGAGTAGCAGGTTGCATCTCTGGAATAGATCGTTTGAAGAACAAGAAAATCCCATGAACTAGAAATATAGGTATCCAGAGGCATGTCATAGGCAAAAGCATATCGCTCATACGTAGTGGAGCCTGGATTTGACGAAGGATGCAGCTTGAATCGTAAGTCCCAGACATCGACGCGCCAGGAGGAATTGATTATGTCATGGCATTTTGCAATGATATCTATCTCTCCCATAAGATTGCTTGGATCAAGATATGTACCGGATTCTGTGCGGAATGCAAAGAGTTGAGAACCATATGCATTTTCGAAAACTGGTGGAATAGTATCTAAAATTGTCACAACATCAGGAAGTGGATTATCCGTGGTCCACCAGTTACCGTTCCAGGTGGTACCAGCGCAAGAGATACGTCCAAAGTGAATGTGCGTGAAATCGTAGTATCCCCAGGGATAGAGTGTGCCAAGTAGATCACCTGTTTCCACATAATCTCCGACTGTATAGGGAATTGAATTCTGATTCAGATGTGCATACAGGTATCCCTCTGTTTCTGCAGAGGTATTCTCAAGAGCAATACCCATTCTCCAATAGGCAGAACCGCCAGTTGTAAGAATGGCTTTTATATAACCCGGTTTTACTGCATACACATTTTCATAATCATCACCAAGAAAATCTACTCCCGGATGGAGATAGGGAGAATAACCATATTGCTGAATCTCTGCATAACTATTTCCAATGGGAAGAGGATTTCCTATTGATCCATATGCAAGTGGCGCAATAATTGCTTGATGGGTTTTTTGTTGATCTCGATCGAAATGAACTTCATCTACTTGCGTGATCGTATGTTCGTCCTTACACAGATAGAGAGTAAAAACAAAGGAATGTCCATGTGCGACTCTTTCTACAAAATACAATGCCGAATTTGAGACTTTCATTTCGAAAAGCGTATGACTCGTAGTATATAGTGGAGTGAGTGTCGATCCCTGCAAGAGAGCTATTGTATTTCTTGTAAGTACGAGTGGCTGATCTTTATAAAAAAGGAGTTGCAAAGGTTGTTCAACAAGATGATGAGATGCCGATCTATAGACAAGTGTGTTGTTCTCAGCATCAAAATAAGCAGGATCGCCATTATTATCAACAGAAAAAATTACAGAACCAGCATACCTCTTCATCTGTGCAGTATGCAAGTCTAGAACAGTAATACATTCTCCATCAAAAAATGCGCCATATTGTTTATTCTCAGAGAGTGTAAGATTGACGATCTTATGGAAGGTTTGCTTGAAAATAATCTGTCCGTCAGTATCATATAAACGAAGGATAGAAGGTACATTATCTTCAAGTGTGATACAGGTAAGATAGCCCTTGTCTGTTCTGAAAAATGAATTTCCCTCAAGAGTATGATTTTCAATATGGATCTTATACAATCCCTGTTCACGATAGAATTGTGCATTTTCTTGTACCGTTTCCTCTACAATATGTCCGTAAGAATTGAGTGCTATCCCATAACATGATGTGCTTATCAAGAGCATGATCGAAATAAGTATGAGTATTTTATTCATCTTTTTGTTTTCTCCACTATATATTTAAACCTATGAATATTATCTTATATAGAATGTCAAGAGAAAAGTGCTACAAAATTTGACGCAAAGTAACGACCTTTGTAGCAGTGAACACATAGTCTTCATAATAGTGAAAGATAAGAATATGAAATGAGCAAGAAAAAGATTTTAATAACCACAGAAAACACAGAGCACACAGAGAATGTGGAGAATGATCCTTTTACAAGAAAGATCATTGGATGTGCAATAGAGGTTCATCCTATTCTTGGACCAGGATTGCTTGAATCGACATATCAACAATGTTTAGCTCATGAATTAGCTCTTAATACAATACAATTTTATCTCGAGCATCCAATACCAGTCGACTACAAAGGTGTTCATTTACATTGTGGTTATCATATAGATATTCTTGTAGAAAGCGCAGATGAATCTTCCCGCAAAATCATTCTTGAACTGAAATCAGTAGAAGATTTACAAGAAATTCATAAAGCCCAGATTTTCACTTTTATGAAATCATCAGGTATTACCACAGACTTACTGATCAATTTCAATGTTAAGAGGCACACTGTGATGAACTTAAAAGATTTAAGTTATAGTACTATGTGGTTTCTGTGGTGTAAATTTATTATTAAGAGGTGAACGTGAAAAATATAGATAAAGTTAAAGAAATCCTTAGAAAAGAGTCACAGTCCATCGAAGCAGTTGCAGAGCGGCTCGACCAAAATGTGGATGAAGCTCTTGAACTTATTCTCACATGCAGAGGAAAGATCGTGATAACTGGTATGGGTAAGACAGGCATCATCGGGCGTAAGATATCTGCGACCTTTGCCAGCACCGGTACGCCATCGATCTATCTTCATCCTGCAGAAGCAATACATGGTGACCTTGGTATGGTCGATGGTACCGATGTCGTGATCATGATATCAAAAAGTGGTGAAACAAACGAGATGAAAGAACTTGTACCCTATTTCAAGAGAAAAGCAATTCCCATGATCTGCTTGACAGGTAACCCGAGTTCTTCACTTGGGCGATCCAGCAATGTGGTCATTGATATTGGTGTGCCAAAAGATGCAGAACCTCTTGGACTCGTGCCAATGGCAAGCACTACCACAGCTCTGGCAATGGGTAATGCGCTTGCTACTGTGGTGTTATATGAGAAGAAATTTTGCCAGGATGATTTTGCGATACTCCATCCCGGCGGAGCTATAGGTAAACGTTTACTAATAGCCGTGGCAGACCTGATGCACACAGATGATGACAATCCTGTCATTTCGGAAGAAGCGACGTTAAAAGAAGCAATTCTGGTCATGACCTCAAAAGGATTGGGCTGTAGTAATATTATCGATGATAGGGGGGTTCTCACCGGCATCATCACAGATGGTGACCTTAGAAGAATATTTCAGAACTATGAAGACCCTTTTGGCGAGCAGGTTAAGCTGCTGATGACCAAAGACCCACAAAGAATAACACCGAATACCCTGGGTATAGAAGCACTGGAGATTATGGAACAATTCTCCATTACTATGCTGCCTGTGGTTGATGAAGAAAATAAACCAGTTGCCATGCTCCACATGCACGATCTTGTTCGAGCTGGCTTAGTATAAAAACATTACTTTGGAGGATACATGACCGTTAGGTTGAAAGGAAGAAGTTTACTGACCCTCAAGGATTTTTCTCAAGAAGAGATCCTTTCTCTAATTGATTCTGCGATTGAGCTGAAGGAGCATAAAGCTCATGGAACACTCAAAAAGAAACTTGAGGACAAAAATATTGCACTGCTTTTTGAGAAATCTTCTACACGCACCCGCTGTGCCTTTGTGACAGCTGCGGTGAATGAAGGAGCACACACAGAATTTCTCGGAAAGAATGATATTCAGCTTGGAAACAAGGAAACAGTCGAAGATACCGCACGTGTACTTGGCAGAATGTTTGACGGCATTCAATTCAGAGGATTCAAACAAGAAACTGTTGATCTGCTTGCAGAATTTTCCGGTGTGCCAGTGTGGAATGGTTTGACCGATCTTTACCACCCAACCCAGATCCTTGCTGATCTGATGACTATCAAAGAAGAGATGGACACGCTGGAAAATGTCAAAATAGCCTATGTAGGGGATGGACGTAATAATGTGGCAAATTCATTAATGATCGCTTCGTCAAAGCTCGGTATCGATTATCGTGTGGTAGCACCTTTGCTGCTCTATCCAGACCAGAATCTTGTGGATGAATGTGAGCTCTTTGCGCAGGAAAGTGGGGCAATGATCACTATTACAGAATCAATTGCCGATGGTGTGAAAAATTGCGATGTTATTTATACTGATATTTGGGCATCCATGGGAGAAGAAGATAAAATACCCGAACGCATCAGCTTGCTCAAACCCTATAAAGTAACAATGGAAATGTTGAAGAAAACAGGAAATGACGAAGTGATCTTTCTCCATTGTTTGCCCTCTTTTCATAATCTTAAAACAGAGATGGCACAGAAATTTCCTGATATTTGCGAGGTCGAAGACGAGGTTTTCGAAAGCAATAACTCAAAGGTATTTGACCAGGCAGAAAATAGATTATGGACGATCGAAGCTATCATGGTAGCAACACTATAATAATATAGAAATACATATTTCCTAATCTATTAGAGTATTTATTTTGGTGAAAGAAGATTTTCGTATTATTAATATCGAGTAAATAAAATGAACAAAATAATTTACCTCTAAAAAGAGAGGTGATTTCGATATTAATCGAAATCAGGATGTGGAATTTATATTATAAAATGAAAGAAAAGCGAACGTTGTTTACAGACATTAGGAATAGAGTATGATTATGCAGAGTAAAGTAGATATATATTGATTTAGATTTTTATTGGTTGATTGGAAGATGCAAAAAAAACACCAACCTATAAATCGATGTACACCTCTTTTTAGAATAACATTACTAATATTTAGTCCTTAACTTTTATTATAATTTGTTTTTGTGTTACATATTTTAAATTTTTTCTAAATCAGTGTAAAAAAATTGACAAAAAATTTTTACTATTACATACTAAATTTGTTGATTTTATATGTACATAACGGAATTTCGAAATTCAATATAAATTTAGAAAAGTGACGATAAATTTAAAGAATAGGACGTTTCTCTTTATATAAGAATATCTAAAACATACGGAGGTAGTGTGTTATGAAAATTTTAGTATTTGTTTTTTTATTCTTTGTAGTATCATATGGAGTACTCTTTAGTGAGATTGTTGATTCTGAAATTACTGCAACATCTAATGGATATTATGCTGGTATTACAATGGATCTCGATTTTCACCTTACGTATTCATCTTCTGATTGGGACTATTTGGATGGTGCATATTTAGACTTTCCTGATGGTGTAACAGTTAATTCAGCAGATGACATAGGTAATTTATCATTCAATAATGAGACGGGAAACGGAGTAAAAGTAACTTGGGGTGACACTACAGGATATTCTGGATGGGGTAACCAAGATTCTGATGCAGATTTTTCTGTTAATGTAAGTATTAGTACTGAGAAATTTTCTGGTGATATGGATATTGACTGGTTTCTAATCGGAGATGGAACTGGTTTTGAACCTCATGAAGTATCTGGAACAATAATACTATCGGAAGATGCTCCTCAAGCACCCGCTAATCCTAATCCATCTGATAACGGATTCTATATTCCTGCATCAAGTGATTTACTATGGACAAATGGTGTTGGTACTGAAACAGTGGATGTATATTTTGGAACTGATGAAACAAAAGTTACAAACAAAGATGAATCTATGAAAGTTGTAGATAATGATAATGTCGAAACGTATGATCCTGGAACGATGTTGTATACTACAGAATATTTTTGGCGTGTTATAGCAAAGAATTCTGTAAAAGGAGAGACCGATGGACCTGTATGGTCATTTACTACAGCACCAGAGGGATTTTTACAAATTGGGAATGGAAATCAACTCGATACATCTTTACCTATTGAACCATATTATAATTATGACTATACACAGACAGTGTATCTTTCATCAAATTTTCAGGGAATTGGATCTAATAAGCGTATTGAAAAAATTTATTATAATTATAGGAAAACAACAACTAATGATACTGATGAAGATGATTGGACAATATGGATGGGAACAACTTCGGATAATGACCTTAACAGTGGATATTTAGATGTAGAAAATATGATTAAAGTTTTTGATGGATCAGTCGGTTTTGGTTCTCTCTCTACTGGTGATGGATGGTTAGAAATTACATTAAATATACCCTTTGTATATGATCCATCTTCAGATGGGAATCTTATTATTGCTGTTCATGAATATCATAGTGGTAATACATCAAGTACTGATGATTTTTATTGTGATCAAGATACGCGTGCAAATGTAAGCAGATTTTATAGTGTTAATTATCTGAATCCTGATCCATATTCACCACCATCTGGAAGTTCAAGTTCTTATTATCCAAATATAAGATTTTACTATGAAGATGTTACAACCAGTCCAGATTTTGCAATGTGCCCCTCAATAAAAGATTTTGGACTTGTCTATATTAATCAATCATCCATGAATCAACAATTTAAAATTATAAATACAGGTGGAGGAACATTAACAATTACTAGTGTTTCATTATCAGGAACAGATAGTGATCAATTTACATTAACTGATAGTAATACCTATCCCGTTTCTTTGAGTTCTGGTGAATTGATCACTGTTGAAATTGCGTTTACTCCAACTTCTATTGGAGATAAATCTGTGAATCTATCCATAGAATCATCTGCAAAAGTAACACATACTGCAAGTTTAAGTGGATGTGGTTTTGATCCGTATATCTATTCTTTCCCATATACTCAAAATTTTGATAGTGTTACTCCCCCCGCACTACCAGATGATTGGAGTTATTTGATTGATAATCAATATTTGTATCCTTCGATTGAAACGTATAATGGAGTTGCATATTCAGAACCAAATTCTGTATGTATTGATAATGGTATCGATTTAACTGATGATATAATCTTAATATCACCACCTACCAATCTCGATATTCATAACACAAGAATTAAGTTTTGGGCACGAGGTTCTGGAGCTAAAATTCGAGTTGGGACGATGACTGATCGCACAGATGCTTCAACTTTTACCTCTCTGGATGTTATTGATTTAAGCAGTACATATACTGAATATACAATTACTATTCTCGATGGCAATAAAGAAGGTAATTATATTGGTTTACAACACGGTCAAACAATGGATTATGAATCAATATATATCGATAATTTTTCATGGATCCAAATTCAAAGTAATCCAGTTTGTACTATTGATCCTGCGGATAAAAATTTTGGTAGAATCTATGTGGGAGAATCTTCCTCACCTCAGACCTTTACAATTCAAAATACTGAAGGTGGCAGTCTGGAAATTACTAACGTTTCTATTACAGGAACTAATAGTGATCAATTTTCTCTTACTGATACACATACATATCCTGTGAGTCTCGGAACAGATGAATCAATTACTGTTGATATTACTTTTGGACCAACTGACATTGGACAACAGATAGCATATCTTTCAATTGATTCAAATGTCAAAACTACCCATAATGCTGAACTTAGTGGGGATGGATATGATCCGAATTATGGAGGTGGAGGAACAGGACAGGGGGGATATTATTATGCAAATTCTACTTCTGGAGCTAGTGGTGCTCCTTCACAACCATCCTACAATTGGATTGATATTAGTACTACAGGTAATGAAATAAGCGCTACTATTAATAGTGACAATAGTGTCGGTGGTCCGTATGATATTGGTTTTACCTTTCATTATTTTGATACAGACTATACTCAGTTTTGGATATGTGCTGATGGGTATATCACCTTTGTTGAAGAAACTTCAAGTGAATGGTCTAATAAACAAATTCCTTATGATAGTGACCCTAATAGTATGATTTCACTTCTATGGGATGATATGAATCCAGGAGATACATCTGTAAGTGGATATCATCTATATTATGGAAATTCAGAAGGCACACTGGTTATTACGTATGAAAAAATGCCTGAATTTGGTGCTGATGAGAATGGATGGTTCACTGGTCAGATCATTCTTTACCCAAATGGAAATATAAAATTACAATACAAGGAAGTTGGTTCTTCTTTTGATCGAAATGGATGTACCGTTGGTATTGAAAATGAAGATGGAACAAAAGGAGTGGAATATCTATACAATGGTTCCGGAGGAAGTATTTATTCTGGAATAAAAGAAGGGGAGATCGCAGTCATGTTTGGTAAGGATCAGGGAACTCTTCCCATTGTACTCTCTTCTTTTACTGCACAGATGATGAATAATATTCCTGTAATTCACTGGATCACAGAATCAGAAGTGGATAATATGGGGTGGTTTGTATATAGAAACACACTACCTGATTTCACAACAGCACAAGTAGTCTCCGAATTTATTGAAGGATATGGTACAACCACACTACAGCATACTTATGTGTATGAAGACACACTAGAAGATCCGCAAATAGGTGAGATCTATTATTATTGGTTAGAATCTTTTGATCTGGATGGGACATTAAATCATTATAATAAGGTAGCTTATCTCACAATTCCTGATGATTATGAACCACCTGGGTACATCGATATTCCATTACATTATGGATTGTACCAGAATTTCCCCAATCCGTTTAATCCCTCTCTCTCTTCGACACGAATATGCTTTTATCTTGAAAAAGGATTGAATACTCATGTAAAAATTTCTATTTATAACCTTAAAGGTGAAAAGATCAATACAATATGGGATCAGTATACTGAATTTGATGAAAAACCTCTCTCTGCTTTCTGGAATGGATGTGATGAATATGGTAAACAACAAGCATCAGGAGTCTATTTTTATAAGCTTGAAACTGATATGACTCATGAGATAAAAAAAATGATTATTTTGAATTAGTAAAGTACTTTTACTCATTGAATTAATAATCACTTGATTGAAATGAATCACATAAATTCCCTCTCGAGAGGGGTGGTTCCGACTTGTCGAAATCGGGGTGTGTAATGTATAACTACTGAATTCACGATTCAGTCTACGTAAACTCCGCCTCGATACACAAGTAGGGAATGACAGACATTATAGCATAATTTGCAGTTAAATGTAAAACAAGATTCGATACTCAGAAGAAGACGGATCTTGTTTTCCTCTCCTTCATGAAGAGGATCAAGGTGAGGTCCCATGTCATTCCCGCGAAAGCGGAAATCTTTGCGAGTATGCTTCGAAAGTGAATAATTATTATAGATTGCAAAAAGAGAAGCCCACAAATTCATTTGTGGGTAAAAGAATAAAACGTCTTATGAACCGTATTAACGATTTTTATCAGTCTTGTGGGAAACCATTAAAATGGTTATGAAAGATGTTTATTGTCATTACCCACGATTAAAATCGTGGTCTTCAAGTCTTCCAATATATTAAAAAAAATGGCGCTTTACTAACAAGAAAACAATATTTTTCTTACATCTAACATTCCGCACCTACAGGGCTTTATGGAGTGAAAAACCCCCGATATGGTCATGCTTCCCTACGGGGCAGGCATGTTTTTTCATGCAACATCACAGATGTTGCACTCCAAAGCTGCATGCAACATCACCCCGATAGAATAAAGACAGATCCTATTGGGCAAGCAGATGTTGCACTCCAAAAATACCTCTGTAAAGTCCATGCTTATGAAAAATTTATTTGTTGTATTGTATATATAAATAATAATATATTTTGAACAAAAGAAATAAATCAAAATAATTTTATGAAAAATTTGACAAAAAAAAATAATTTTTTACTAATCGAAAGTGATGTTATTTTGAAAAATAAAAAATATAGGTGAAAATAAAAAAAGAAGAAAGTTTGTAATGGCAAATGTAAAAATTAGGCAGAGCAATGTGAATGTTTTTAATAAACATACAATATGTGTTATCTTCCAAAATACACATCTGCCCAGCTTTTTATGGGGCAGAACAAAGGTACTAACGAGTAACCAGGATATTATTAGATGAGATTTTATAAAAAAATTGACATAAGAAAAATGTTAATGTATAAAACGTCTCAAATGTTTGTTAATGAAAAAAATAATTAGTTCGGAGGAAAAATGAAAAGAACTATTACACTCATTTTACTACTTACCCTTGCTCTCTCTGCCACTGCTCTTGCCACAGAATCCGATCCAAGTGAAACCGTGGGTTTTGTTACTATTGATTCACCCACAAATAGTTGGACTATGCTTGCTTTGCCATTTGATGTAGATGGAGATATGGTTTCTTCAGTATTTTCTGATGGTAGTGGGAATCCATATATCACTGGTGGGGTAAATCCTGTACAATCAGATCAAATAATTGAAGTTGGTGGTTCAGTTGCATGGTATAATTCAGGTTCCAGTACTTGGATGGGTGATTTTGCGGTAGATGTTTCAAAAGCTTATTATGTGGTTATTAGAAATGGTCATCCAGCAACTGATATTTACTTATGTGGTACCGTTGATAATACAACACCAGTAAATTATGATCCCATTCCTGGAAATGCTTGGACAGCTATTGGTTATAGAGAAGCTGGAGAAGTTTTAGTTGGTAATCTTGGATTAATAGCCGCTGGTTTTACTGGTGGTGTAAATCCTGTACAGTCAGATCAAATAATTGAAGTTGGTGGTTCGGTTGCATGGTATAATTCAGGTTCCAGTACTTGGATGCCAGCTACTTTTGTAATACAACCTGGTAAAGCTTATTATTTAGTTATTAGAAATGGTCATGCTGGATTACCTACTTATTCATATCCTTCTGGTCCTAAGCAACTAAAACATGAAAAAGTAAATATAATTAATAATTAAAAAGGAGAAAAAATGAAAAAATTAATACTAAGTTTCGTTTTGATAATAGGATTTATCTCTGTACTCCATGCTCAAAACTACCAAGGTTCAATTGCTACTACTGATTTCACAACCGGTCTCACGATTCTTCAACCAGATAATGTTACAGGTGTACCAGATGGCTGGATATGTCAAATTATAATACCTGGTCTTGATGGTGTTATAGACCCTCCAAATACTGATGGTTCTCCCGGTGGTGATGATCTATTATGTAATGGTGGTGGTAATAACTTCTGGGATTTTACATGGAACTCATCATGGACTGGAATACAAGGGCAACATTATGGAACAGTTCAATTTTTGTGGCCAAATACTGGACAAGGTACTGAACCGTGCGCAAATGTAGGAGAGAATTTTTATTTGAGGTTGTTTAATAATACTACTGTAGCTACTGCAACAAAATATTTAAATAGTGCATTATTTCTATTACCAGCTGCTAATGGTGATCTTTATTTCAACACAACTGCATATTGGGATTATGGAACACAGTTTAACTGGCAAGATATTCCATCAGATGATGGACCATATATCTATCTTCAGGTAGAATATTTTGATGGAACTCCTTGTGATTTTGATCTCGGTGAACTGGATGCAGCTACTGTTACCAATTTAACAACATCTACTGTATTGACATGGCCTAATACTGCTCTTAGTGCATATGCAGATACATTCAAAGTTGATATGAATGGATTTGCCTCAAATGGAGATTGTATAAAATTTGAAATTTCAGCAACCCCTAACGGTGGTGGAGCTCAAGAAACAAATGATGTGACATACTGTGTTTCAGGTATTTGCGACCAAATGTGGACTTTTGCAAATGGTTTTGGTTTGACGCTTCCAGTCGAGCTTTCTGCATTCACTATCACCTTTATGAATGATTATACCCTTATCAAATGGACGACCTCCTCAGAAACCGATGTAAATGGATTTAACATTTATCGTAATACTGAAGATAATATTGGTTTAGCAGACAAAATAAATGTCACTCTCATTCCTGGTAATGGTACCACCTCACAACCAAATAATTATGAATTCCATGATATTGATCAGCTTGATTACCAGACTACGTATTATTACTGGCTTGAGGCGGTCAACTATGGTGGTGGAACAAATGTATATGGTTCCTTCGAATACACACCAGAAGTTGGACAGGGTGGCTATGAAGATACCTTTGATGAATCCATGCTTATGAACAAGCCAAATCCATTTGGTGGTTCAACCACAATATACTACGAAATTAAAGGTATGTTGATCACAGAACCTGTAAAAATTTCTATTTATAATGCACTCGGACAATTACTTGTTGAAGATACAGCCTATCATGGGAGCTATAATTTCGATGCAACGAATTATCCCACAGGTATTTACTTCTACAAAGTAGAAACCGAGCATTACAAGAATATTAAGAAAATGATGGTAATTAGATAAATTCTTATACGTTCATCATTTACCCTCCTTCCCCCGGGTTCAAACGAATCCGGGGTTTTCTTTTGTTAAAGAAACACACCTCCATCAGCCAGCTTGCAGAAGACTCCTCTTTTTAGAGAAGAATGTGGTATGATTATTAATGTAACGATTTCTTTGAGTATTTACAAAAAATCCCCTCTGACAAGAGGTGTGGTCCCGACGAGTCGAAATCGGGGTGTGTCATGTATAACTACGAGATTCCCGATTCAGTCTATGTACACTCCGCCTCGATACACAAGGTGAGGAACCATGTCATTCCCGCGTAAGCGGGAATCATTGCGAGCATGCTTCGAATGTTAGTAATTATTATAGATTGCAAAAAGAGAAGCCCACAAATTCATTTGTGGGTAATAGAATAAAACGTCTTATGAACCGTATTAACGGTTTTAATCAGTCTTGTGGGAAACCATTAAAATGGTTATGAAAGATTTTTTATTGTCATTACCCACGATTGAAATCGTGGGCTTCAAGTCTTCCAATATATTAAAAAAAACAATGGTGCTTTAGTAACAAAAAAACAATATTTTTCTAACATCTAACATACCGCACCTACGGCGCTCGAAGTGTTACTATTCTTTAACCCAACGCTTACGCATTGGGCAACAATATGTCACGCTTACAGCGTTCATAATGTAAAACAAGATTGGATATATCGAAAGAAGACTGATCTTGTTTTTCTTTCCTCCCAGGAGAGGATCAAGGTGAGGAACCATGTCATTCCCGCGAAAGCGTGAATCTTTGCGAGTATGCTTCGAAAGTGAATAATTATTATAGATTGCAAAAAGAGAAGCCCACAAATTCATTTGTGGGTAATAGAATAAAACGTCTTATGAACCGTATTAACGATTTTTATCAGTCTTGTGGAAAACCATTAAAATGGTTATGAAAGATTTTTTATTGTCATTACCCACGATTGAAATCGTGGGCTTCAAGTCTTCCAATATATTAAAAAAAAATGGCTCTTTAGTAACAAGAAAACAATATTTTTCTTACAGCGTTCATAATGTAAAACAAGATCCCGATATATCAAGGCGTATTCTGATAGATCGGGAGAAGACGGATCTTGTTTAATTAGCAAACTTCCCATTGTTCGAGCTTGCGAGGACATCTGAATGTTTGGACAAATTACATACAAGTTTTTCAACACTCGGAAGACCCCGACTCGTCGGGGACATTCAAAGGTTGAAAGGTTGAAGAAAAGCTCCTATTAAAAATTCATACTTCATAGTCCTCTATTCAGCAGTCACATAATAAAATTTTTTCACTGTTTGAATAGAAGTTGTCCATGAGGTATCATCATAGGTGCCTGATTGATCACGCTGAAATCCTGAATAGGGATCATAAGAAGAATACACATGATACTCATTTGCTCCAGAAACCTCATTCCAGGAAATAGTGAGAGTTGTTGCAGAAATGGAGATACTCACATTCTGAGGAGCTGATACTATTGCAGCATCATGGTAGCCAAGATACTCAAAGGTATCAGTATCATATACAATCCATTCCGAATCATCCTCATTGGTTCCAGCAGAAGATGCCCAATCAGTAGTACCCGCTACAACACTTAATTTTCTCACCAGTGTTTGATTATACGTTCCTTCGGTATAACCTGCTACACTCCAGCCATTACCTGGATTTTCACCAATGGTTCCAATCACATCGATCAATGCATCATTCTTATAGAAACCGACTGCATCGTTCCCATTGAAATTCAACCCGCCCCAGATCATATCAGCTGTATCTAAAAGGAGAGGGTTTGCAGAAGAGTGGGTGATCACATACACATCATTTGTACCCAAACTACCAGAAAGAAACGTTTGATTTTGCGGGTTATTTGAGCCATTATAATAGATCTTTAACGCATATACCGAGAGGTCGATCGTTGAGCCTGTTGCATTACAAAGTTCTATTGCTTTATTATAACTACTTCCTTCAATATATTCAGAGATAAAAAGATCATCAGCGGTCTGGATACCGGTAATGATGAAATAAGAATCGCTTTCATCAAAGGGATTTCCATCACCTGCATCAGAGATCCTTATCTTATAATCACTGCCAATGGTTTGATCAGAAGGTATATCCCATTGCCATAATCCATCATTATCTGTGGAAGAGATTAATTCTGTGTACATAGTGGTATTTTGTGTAAAAAGTTCGATTTTCACATTATCTGAAAAATCACTTGATGTCCATGTTATTTCATACGAGTATCCTCGCTCCCATTCTTCGTTCCCATCTGGCGAGGTGACGGTAATGGTCGGTTGAAGTGCAGTATGACTTCCAAGAAAGCTGAAGGTATCCACTGGATATTCATACCATTCACCATTTGTACGAGGATCTTGTGGACCGCTCTGTGGATCTGTAGCTGATGAATTTCGCACATAGGTGACATTTTGAGCAAAATTGACACCACCGGGTATTCCTATTCTGTCAATTTCAGTTCCATATTTTAGAAGCCGAACTTGATCGTCCCCATTAAAATTAATCACACCGCCATGAGTATCATCTGCGACATTCAGAATATCTTGAGTCGCAGAGGGATGCGCAATGACATATACCTCACCATGTGCCAATGTTCCGCTAAAGGTATAGCTATTGCTCCATTCATTATTTCCATTGACATCCTTTTCCAGACTATATGCAGAAAGGTCGACTGCTGCGCCTGTACCATTATATACTTCGATTGCTTTATTGTAGCTGGTTCCCTCAATATATTCCGAAAGAATTACATAGCTTTGCACACTGCTGATACTGGAGAAATCAGCATAGATAGGAAGGTGGTCTGATGCATTGTAAAGGGCATCTGCGACTGAATCTGGCACAGCAGAATTTGTTCCTTCATTGATCGATTGATTAAAATGTTCTCCATCGTTACCAAAGACGCAAAAGCTGTTTGAGATATATTCGATTCCTGCACCATTATTCAGATCATGACGGACAAAGATGAAATCAAATGTGTCGTCAAGACCGCCACTCGCACCTCCTCCTATTGATTCAATTCGTGTTGACTGGGTATGGACTGAAGAGAAGGATTCATTATCATGCCAGTTTCCCACCTCTGTACAAAGGTCCTGTGATCTGCTATTATCTCCCAGATCCATAATAAATTTTTGATATCCTGGTTCTGAGCTTGTATAGAAGTTCATATCACCTGTAATAATAAATTCAGTACCATCGGAGAGTGTATTGATATGATCTCTTAGCGCAGATACTGCTGCCAGTCGGTCAGCTTCATTTTGTGAACCCGTTGCTGATTTAAGGTGGCATCCATACAATCGAAGTGGGTTGCCATCTATGTCCATGACATATTCTGAAATGGCTCGCGGATATAACAAAATAGTATCCTGGCTCACCAATGTGCCGATTGATGTCTTATAATACAGCATAGTATTATAATTTGAATCATAGACAAAATCTGATGCAGTAAAACCTCCGATAGCATTGTTCAGTGCTGCAAGAATCGAGTCTGCACCTTCTTCTGTTGCGATTTCCTGGCATAGCACTATATCGGGTTGGACCTGGTGGAACACAGTAATGAAATAGGGGACTCGTGAGGAGCCAGCAAAGTTGAGTGTGTTATAACTCATTACTCGAAAGTTCGTATCAGCAAAAGTAAAAGAGAGAGTAATGAAGATAATGAGTAGCGTAAAAGCAATTTTCTTATTCATATTTATATAGAGAAATAGGGCAGGGAGAAATTCCCCCTGCCCATTTATTTGTATGTTTAATAAGTTTATTCTTCGGTAATATAGTAGAAATATTTAAATTCTGAGGTAGCTGCATCAGTGTCTGTATAGGTGGTATCAGAGGTTGAATCCAGTAATGAGAAACCATCATAAGGATTGAGAGAACGATAGATGTTGTAGGTAGCTTTGCTCGCACCGGATGACCAGTTCAGGATGACATCAGAACCGTTTATCTGAATTGAAACATCTATTGGAGCGGGTAGTTGAGGTCCAGGATTTGCACTGCCCGGTGTACCATCATCTCCATCACCATAGGGAGTATATGCAGTGTACCAGTTTGCTCCATTATCATTGTCCACAGTATTTTGATGTGCAGGATCAAGTTCCATAGAAGCACCAGTGGGATCTGGGAAAGTTGTTCCGCCGTCCCAATATACAGAATCGATAATCGTACCCGAAAATTCTAAAATTAATTCATCATCGCTATTTCCCAGATACATACCAGAATATGCGTAATCACAGGTATAGCCACCATTTGTTAAGGGATCTCCATCATTTCCAAGAACAAGATAACCGTAGGATGGTATGTTCAAAGGTCCACCATTATCAATTAGAAACGAATCAGAACCATCATCTCTCACTGTCCATCCATTTATATCAATAACATGATCTGTCGCATTATAGAGTTCGAAGTACTCTCCATTTGCATCAGCAACAGCAGATGGATCTTTCATGATCTCATTGATGACAATATCACCAGGTTCGGGAAGTGATGAATAGCTGAAGTTGTGGCTGTCATCAGATGGATTTCCGCTTAGATCCTCCACGCCAATAGCAAGTAAAGTATAATCTCCATAGGTCATTCCAGTTACGGTTAGTGTGACATGAGTTGCATCTGCAGCATCAAGAACAGCGTCAGTCACTGCGACATCTCTTGATGAAATGGTATAATTCGAAGTTGTTTCTGCAGAAGTTTCTTCAACATTCTCATTGAAATATACTTCAAGGTTGGATGCATCAGTTACTATAATTGTTGAGATTACAGGAGGAGTTGTGTCTTGCAGTAGAGTATAATCATTATCGTCTCTTGGGTTAATTCTATAATAGTTATTATCATTATCCCAATCAATGAGACCTATGATATTTGAATATTCTGAACCAATAGTTAATGATATCACGCCAAATTGATAATCAACATTATCACCAACGTGGAAATAGTAGGTAGTTTTTGTAGTAGGTTCTTCCCAGCTACATCGATAATCATAATCTGTATAAGAGACGACAGTCATGGTATCAATCTGGCATAATTGACCTTCGTAGGATTCTGCTGGATTTGTATCCACACCAATTGTTTCCTCAATATCAGAACCATTAATAACAGTGGGACCATAAGGTGTATTACCAGTTGATAGCGTGCTTATCAATGAAGGACCTATAAGTTCAGTTACGCTATTATATGTTGTTCTGTTAGCTGTTATAAGAACTTCATCTCCAACATCAACAAGAGCATAAAAATTGTAATCAAAGATCAGTACACCATTGTATGCACCGGCTGCGTCACTTATCCACACATTATTGTATTCATCATTTGCAGATATGATACCTTTAAAAGTAGCAATATGTGTATCATCAATCGTACCGCCTGGATTAAAAGCATTTGTATAAGCGATGGAAGTGATACCTGCATAGAAGTCATAGGTTGATTTAGCTTCATCAGATATTGTATCAAGTATGTTATCATCAGCCATAGGAGTGGAAGCACCAGAAAGGTGCACAATTGTAGCATCAGAACCATCAATGATGGCAGTGCTAAAGGTGATGGTTGCAGAACCTGTTAATTCAAAATCAGAAGGATCCACTGTTGTCATGTCTTGATTGTAAAATACTTCAATAGCATCATTGCTAACAGCATAAGCATATACTATTGAAGCTGAACCACCAAATGAATGAGATCCAGGTGAAGCATCTGTAGCGTACTCACAAGCAGTTGCAGTCCATTCAGAAGCAACATATGAAGTATTAGGTGACAAAATATCACCATTTCTATTGAGATCTTTATTTTCAAATGTTGTAGCATCAACAACAGCGTAATCTAATAAAGCTTTACTATCATCGTATAGTTTAGCTCCATCGCCTTCTTTTCCATTCCATGTTGAGTTATTTGAAGACCAATCTTCTTCGGGAAAATCAACTGTGAAACTAGTGGTAGTTGTTGCATCTCCACATACTAAAGCATCACCTGCTGCTATAGAACCAGATAAGTTCCATGTGAAAATATCACTACCATTTCCTACAGCAACTACAGACCATCCTGTAAGGTCAACTGGTGTATCTCCAGTATTACAAAACTCGATAAATCTGTCTGTTGAATAATCATAGCGAGGATCGCATAATTCAGATAAAATTACATCTCCAAAACAAAGTGATGCTATAAACAAAAACGAAACAAACAGTACTAATTTTTTCATTGTTATTCTCCATTATTTTTTTAGTTAGTCATAAAATTGAATTTTTATGACTCTGTCATTTGTAGTTTGTGATGAGGAAAAATAGTTTGTCAAATTTTCTGGAAACTGTAACTGATTTTATATTCACCAAACTTAGTTGCTTTTATTAGAAAGCATTCCAAAGGTTTCTGACCGTCCTCATAGCTCTAACTTTCTCATTACAAAAGCCCACTTCATCTGGGCGTAATGAAATGAAGACTGATTTGGGAATGCAAGACAGTAAAAATATAAATACTATTCTTTTGTACATGCCGCACCTACGGCGCTCGAAGTCTTATTATATTCTTTAACCCAACGCTTACGCATTGGGCAACAATATAACACGCTTACAGCGTTGAAGAAGCATCGAAAAATTCCCCTCTTGAAAGGGGTGGTCCCGACGAGTCGGGATCGGGGTGTGTAATGTATAACTACTGGATTCCCGATTCAGTCTACGTAAACTCCGCCTTGATAAACAAGGTGAGGTGTCTTTTTTCCTCATTATCCTATTATGGAGTGAAAAAACCCCCGATATGGTCATACTTCCCTACGGGGCAGGCATGTTTTTTCATGCAACATCACCCCGATAGAATAAAGACAGATTCTATTGGGCAAGAAGATGTTGCACTCCAAAGCTGTATGCAACAACATCTCAACAGAATAGTGATACATTCTATAGGACAAGCAGTTGTTTTAGTTCATAAAAAAAGCAATGAGTTGAAACCTCATCCCTAAACAGAATAAAGTCTTCCAGACTACCCAGTCCGCTATGTCTGGGCGTAGCGAAGCGAAGCCTGAAGGACTTCCATGCATAAGAGATAGGTTTCAATCTATTGTGATATTTCCAGCTGGATAGGTTTTAACCTTTCGTATTTTCACAAGGTCATAAAGAAAGCCCTCTCGGGTATGAGAGGGCTTGATCGAAATCTATACGAATAGCTGTTTACTGAATGAGCAGTTTCTTTGTTTCCTGATAATTTTCTGTCTTGAGTTGATAGAAATACACACCATTGGCAATATCATTCACGTTCCAGGTTTCTGTGTAGTCATCAACCATCAAGTTTTCATTGATGATCTCTTTGACAAGTTCGCCTCTGATGTTATAGATATTGAGCGAAACAGGACGAAGGGTTCCTTCCAATCCACCGATCATGAATTTGAAGGTAAGATCGCTGCCAATATTCACAGGATTGGGATATACATTATCAATTGAGGATTGGAAGATCGTATTGAGTTCTCCATCTCCATCAATGTCAATTGGATCGTACTTGATGGAACCGTACACGTCGTAGGTGCCACCAAAGTTTACTGACTCAAGCCAGTAGTAATAGGTGGTGAAATAGGGATCAGATGTTTCATCGACAAAAGAGTATTCATGTGGTTGGGTAGTAGTGCCGTGACCTCCGATGAGATCGAAATTCACTTTCTCTGCATGATTGAAATCATCTTGATATGCACGATAGATATTGAAGCCTATCACATCGGTCTCGGAAGCAGTTGCCCACTGAATGGTCACGAAATCATTCGCATACACTGCAGTGAAGGAAGAGAGCTCAACGGGGAGGGTAATATCACTATCACCTCTTGGATTAATATGGTAATGGCTATAATTAAAATCTACTACTCCGATAATCTCCTGATAGGTAGACCCAACATTAAGAGTATAGCCGGATGGTGCGGCTTGATCATCTACAAGGAAGTAAGGAAATGATTTCTTACCACCAGCAATCCATTGGCATCGATAATTATAACCGTCAAAAGAATCGACATAGAAATTTTCAATTTTAACAAATTGTCCTTCCCACTTTTCAGCAGGATTTGTATCTGCACCTATTGTTTCATCAATGTCAGAGCCATCAATTAAATCCGGGCCATAAGGTAGATTGCCAGTAGATACAACGTCAATTAATTGAGGGTTGGTTAATTCTGTAAGATTGAAATACTCATCACGTACAGCTGTAAAGATGATTTCATCACCAATATCAACTAAATCACCAAAGCTATAATCAAAAATCAAAACACCATTATATGCACCAGAGGCATCGCTAACCCAAACACGACTATTTTCATTATCAGCAGAAACAATACCTTTGAAAGTGGCGGAATGTGTATTATCAATTGTGCCATCAGGATTCAAAGTATTTGTATAAGCGATGGAGGTAATACCAGCATAAAAATCATAGGTTGATTTAGCTTCATCAGATATTGTATCAAGTATGTTATCATCAGCCATGGGGGTGGAAGCACCAGAAAGATGCACAAGTTTTGGATTTGTGCCGTCGATTGTTGCAGTGCTAAAAGTGATGGTTGCAGATCCTGTTAATTCAAAATCAGAAGCAGCTACAGTAGTCAAATCTTGATTATAAAAGACTTCTAATTCATCCGCACTTATTGCATAAGCATTGATGATTGTGTTGCTAGATACTTCTGAAAAACTTACATCGTCTACAAGCACTGTTGCAGATCCTGGAAATGGAGATACATCATAAAATCTAATCTGCATAAATGCTTCATTGTAATCAGGACCTATTGTACCAGAATAACTTAATTCCTGCCAAGAATCTTGGTCTACACTATAGCTACCATAATAATTATATCCCCCTGAAGGCCCGTTATAACATATACTCAATCTAGCTCTTCCACCAGCATCGTTATCGTAAATCCATACTGAAGCATTAAGTGCAGCTCCACCGGTAACAGAGAAAGTACTAGAACGTAAATCCTGATTTGAAGTTGATGTCCATGTAACTTCACAACTTGATGAACCAGTATGAACATTTGTTGTGTTTTTAGTTAAAGTGATACTTCCTCCAGCAGTAGACCAATCGTCTGGTGATCCAGCAGTCCAATTCTCAAAACCAGGATTAGATACTAAATTCTGCCCAAAACAAAGTGACGCTATAAACAAGAACGAAACAAATAGTACTAATTTTTTCATTGTTTTCTCCTTTTTCGTTTTAGTTTTTTTGGTTAACATGAATAATTTATTTTTCATTTTTCTACTCAAGGTTTAATAAAGAATTATAAAAATCCTTGTCAAATTTTTTTTTACTTTCATGCAAAATTAGTGAAAACCCATACAAAATATTTCAAATATTCATTATGATTAGTTTATAATAAAACTTAGCGCACGTATGGTTAAAGGGAATTTTCGAAAAATTTCATCATGCTAATGATTCTTTAGTAACCTTACCTATACATTTACTTGGAACTTTGCGGTCAGAGTAAAATCCTTGTTCGTGCTACAGAGTAAATGTTGCTGTGTTTCCTCATCATTTCTATTTCTTATTACCCAACGCTGACGCATTGGGCAACAATATGACACGCTTTCAGCGTTGAAGAAGTATCGAAAAATTCCCCTCTTGAGAGGGGTGGATCCCGACTCGACGGGAGACGGGGTGTTTTAGGTATAACTACTGGATTCCCGATTCAGTCTACGTAAACTACGCCTCGATAAACAAGGTGAGCCACAATGTCATTCCCGCGGAAGCGGGAATCTTTGCGAGTATGCGCTTTAGTAACAAGAAAACAATATTCTTCTTACATCTAACATTCCGCACCTACGGCGCTCGAAGTGTTATTATATTCTTTAACCCAACGCTTACGCATTGGGTAAAGATATGTCACACCTACGGTGTTAAAGAACCAAAACAACGCAGTTGTTTTACTCCATAAAAAAGCAATGAGTTGAAACTTCATCGCTAAACCGAATAAAGTCTACCGGACTACCCAGTCTGATATGTCTGGGCGTAGCGTAGTGAAACCTGAAGGATTTTCCATGTATAAGTGATAGTTTTCAATCTATTGTGATATTTTTAAAATATTAAGTGTTTATCGTATTTATATTTCGAGTTTCTTGACAAATAATAAAATACATTTTACCAAAATTTCAATAGTGTGTAAGGGTACATAAAATTAGAAACCTTGAAACTTGAGACATTATAAAAACCTACAGGAGGTATGTCATGAAAAAGGTATTGCTTTTTTTTACGATCATGTGTATGTATGGTTTGTTAGTTGGCCAACCTACTATGCAATTATATGTAAATCCCTTTAATGTCATATACCCCTCTGCATTTGATAAGGACAATCCAGCTGATCAGCCAATTATTTTTAATCTTAATTTACAGCATACAAATGATGATACTCTTTACTGTAAACTGGCTATGGAACTCATTAATCCAAACTATGATAAGCCATTACTATCCAAAGAAAATGGTTTGATTACAAGTTATGATGATATTCCAGGAAATACAGAGAATGATTATCTACTACTTTATCCCAATCAATATTATTCTCTCACAAACCGTGATATCATAAAGAATAGTGTTACAATTACAGGTTCTTGGAATGATATTGTAGATGAAATACCTGATTTTGAAGATTTTGTGTTATCCAATGGATATTTCCCAAGCGGTACATATTTTTTTACTTTTTATCTCTTTAACTTAGAAATGGAAGAAATTGAACACTCGTCTGCATCAATAAGTGTTTCTAATGAAATGCAGGTAAATCTTCTTGCTCCAGGAACAGAGGTTTCAACCGGACAATCTATTGATTTGCTTCTTCCTATCAGCGATAATGCTCCTACCTTTGCCTGGCAGTCAACAGCTAATTCCTACACTTTTAGATTATGGGAGCTTGATCCGTTTGTGTTTCAGGCAATTCATCTTGATGATCTTTCCGATCCTTTCGTCGAGATTGATAATATATCACAACTCTATTATCAATATGAAACACATCTGCCGGTAATGCAGAATCAATATATTTATATATGGAATGTAAATGGAAATTTTAATTCGACGCTTGGAGAGCAAATAATATCAAGCGAATATTATGGATTTAAATATCAGGAAATAGCAGAAGGCGAAGGAGATCCGACAGTACAAAATCTTATTGATAATCTGACCGCACTTGGATTGATCGATCCAGGACAGCTGGGCGGTTTCAATCCAACTGGTTATGTGTATATCAATGGTGAACAAATCTCTTTCGATATGATCTCTGACTTTCTTAATGGATTATTCAATGGAAAATATGAAATTGAATCCATAGTCATAGAATAAGGAGCCAACATGAAAAAATTGATAGTTTATGTAATAATCTTTAGTATGTTTAGTATCCTTTTTGCAGATAATACTCCTTCTGCAGTTATTCTTTTAAAAAAGGGCATTGTAGAACTTCATAGGCAAAATGAGAGGAAAGCAATTTCTGTTGGTGATATTCTCTACAATGGAGACGAACTAATATCGAAAGATGAATCCCTCGCAGCAATACGTTTTGTGGATGATGGGGCTATCATTAAATTATTTTCTAATTCAATATTGACCATCAATACGAAAAAAGAAGAGGATAAACTGGGTAAACAGCTATATCTTGAAGTGGGAGAGTTGTGGTCAAAAGTGAAGAAAGAATCAGGTTCTTATCAAGTAGAAACTCCCACCGCTGTGGCAGCAGTCAAGGGAACAGATTTCTTGACCGATGTGAAGGAAAATGGTGATACATGGCTTTTTACCTTTCAGGGAGTGGTAGAACTTAAAACAGAAAAAGGATCTGTAGAAGTGGGTGAGGGTGAAACAGGAATTGCTGCAAAAGATAAAGCACCATCAACTCGAAAAACAGAAGAAGGCGAAGTTGATGAGAAAACAAAAGAAGAGATTGAATCAGAAATAGAATCTAATCTCATGGAAATTGAATTCAAAGATGCAAATGGTGAAATTCGAACTATGAAAATTTACTATAAATAAATTGTTTATTTTTATGCAGAAAACTATATTAGTACTACTCATAATGATTGTTTTGGGAACGAATTTAGTTGCACAAAATGCTCAAGTTGATTTCATTACTCCAGAATTCGTTGAATATCTCAAACCCCTTCATCTAAGACTTGATATCATCAGAGGTAATGAATCTATAGAAGAAGTGTATCTTTTCTATAAAAAAGGAAATATCGATTATACGCAAGTCCTTATGGAACCAGGTGAGGGAATGAATCCATATTATGAAGCAACAATACCAGCATTCTATATCAATCAAGCAATTTCCTTCTATTTTCGAATACTACTAAGTGGTGGTGAAGAGCAAACCATACCCTCCGTTGACCCGATAAATAATCCTTATTACGTTTCTCTCAAACCAGAAGATGAACCTTTAGCAGATACTTCCTTTATTCTTCTTAGTCCTGACCAGGAGTATAACTTTCAAGATGATGATTTTATGGTTGCTATATCATATTTCTCCATTCAAGACCAGATGAAGCATAAAACTCTAAAACTTTTTATCAACGGGAATGATGTATCAGCCCAGGCAGTCATAACAGAAAATCTTCTGGTTTATAATCCTGCATATATAAAACCAGGCTCCTATAAAATTGAAGTAGTTATTTATAATAAAGATGGTTCGATCTATAAAAAGAAAGATTGGACTGTTAAGGTTAAGAAGGTTCCGACAGTTCAAAGATTACCGATATCTGTTCATGGTGATATACTGATAGATTCTAGATTAACATTAAATGATGCTGATACAGGCTCATATTATTATGATAAAGATGATGAATTAAAAACAATTGGACGTCTTCGTCTCAAAGGTGAAAGAGGTTTTTTCAGATACAGGGGTATGATATACATATCTTCTGAAGAAAAGAGCAGTCGTCAGCCATATAATAGATACTCACTGGATTTATATGTTCCAGATTTACAACTTAATATTGGTGATCATAATCAAGTGTTCAGCAATACGACAATTGCTGGTAAAAATGTACGGGGTGTGGGTGGTGAACTTAATTTTGGTTTCTTCAAGCTCCACTCTTTTTATGGGCAGATACAGCGGCATATCACAGGAACGCAGGACACTACATCCACTCCTTATGATACGACCTATACAGGTGGTTATTACGATAGGAACACGCTAGGAGTTCGTCTGCGGTTCGGAAATGAACGAACATTTTATGTCGGATTGAATGCCGTGAAAACTAAAGATGATATGGGATCAGAAAAATACGCCCAAAATCCAAAAGATAATATTGTTATTGGTCTCGATAGTAAACTATCCCTTTGCAAAAGAAGGTTTCAATTTGGTTGGGAAGTAGCCGCAAGCTTGTTGAATAATGATATTTCAGCAGGAGTTATATCGCAAAACGATCTGGACTCTCTGGGTATTGAATTACCTTTCGATCCAGAGAGCATTGAGAATATTTTTGTCATTAATACTAATGTTGAGCCCTATAAACTCTCTATGTCTAACATTGCTGCAGAAGGTTTTATCAGAGCATTTTTTTTGAATAATCTTCTTAACATGAAATATTCTTACATAGGTGGAAGTTTCCACACTCTCGCAAATCCATATCTGCAAAATGATAAAACTGGATTACATATTATGGATAATGTTACCCTCCTTAATAACCAACTCAGTGTAGGAATCGGCTATCATACATACAACGATAATATTAGATCTACTAAGAAATCAACAACTTATACTCGTGGTTTTCTTTTTAATGCTGGATACTATCCCCGTGGTAACATGCCGAATATGTCCGCTAATATGCAACAGATCAATGTCTATAATGAGGTTACCGACACATCACTCGTTCCAGTTAATCAGATTAATACTATCACTACATTAAATACTTCATACAAACTACCAGTACACATTTTCTCGCCAACAGACACACGTTTCTCTTTAAGCTATTCTTATTCCAATACTGCAGATAGAGATGAAAATAATTATGATTATAGTTCCAATAACATAAGATTTGGGCTTGATGTTAATTTTAAAGAAATTCCCGCTTCATCACATTTTACATTTGGTTATCTTGCCAGACAAGATCGTTCACAGGATAGTACAGAAGTGAAAAGTAGTTATTTTACTTTCGGAATAAAAGAAGAGTTCCGATCACAAATTTTCAAAAAAGGTTCATTTCGTACGACAATTGGATACAACTTTACTAATTCATCTGGTGATTCTCCTTACATGAAACATTATCTGTCTTTTGGTATTAATAATCGTTTCTTGCTCTTTGCATCAGAAACTATGATTTCTCTCCAATGTGGTTATATGATATACAATGATATTAATGACGAAGCAAAGAATTATAATCAGATGAGGGGAATCCTGAAATTCACTCAGAGATTTTGATGTACACTCAATAGGATATTTAGGGGTGCAGTCACATCCCTTTCTTGTAGAAAAATTTTATAGAGAGATCATAATCGCAGCTTTGGATTTGGTTTCTTAACAGCACCATGACGAATAACGATCACCTTGCCATGGAAGACTTTCACAATAGTTGATGGCTTTTCGCTAAATGTGTGAATGTTATCTATGACCATTCCCTGAACTTTATTCCCGTACTTATGCTGGATTTGTTTCATATCAGTGATACTTTGTTTGCCGCTTATATTTATGCTGGTACTGATGATAGGAACATTCACCTGTTTGAGGATCGCACGGGTTATCTCGTTGCCCACCATACGAATAGCGAATTTCTTTTTATGGCACACTGGATTTCGCCAGTATTCTTTTTTCGCTCTTAGTAAGATCGTTAATGGTCCGGGCCAGTACTTCTGCATTAGATTCTTCTCTTTTCGGCTGATTCGCCCGATCAACCTGTCGAGTTGAATATAGTCTGAAACCAGAACTATAAATCCCTTAGTATTTTTTTTACGTTGTTTGAATTCCATGATCTTATGTATGCTTGATGTATCATAGATATTTGCGCCAAACCCATAAAGGTTTTCTGTGGGATGAATGAGTATGCCATTATTATGCAGAATGGATGCTGCACGTGAAATGAGGGAATCTTCAATCGAGTTATTAAACACTATTTTTTTCATAGATCGTCATTTTTAATTCAGATACTCAAGCGGGTCAACTGCCTTACCAAGTTTTCTTATCTCAAAATACAGTCCGTTAGTATCCATAATATAATTTTTACCCGAATATGCTATGATATCCGACTGTTTGATTTTCTGCTCTTTATGTACAGAGAGTTTATCATTGAACCCGTACAAGCTGTAAAATCCATTCTGATGATCGATGATCACAAGATTGCCCTTATTCTCGAACCATCCGGCATACGCAACCACGCCAGAAGCAATCGAATAGACAGGGGAACCATAGTCAGTCTTAATATAAATTCCCTCACTCTTGATAGTTGCGTTAGTATTGTTTATTTTGTGAACACCAAATCTTTGCATAATCTCTCCATGCACAGGCCATATTAATTCTTCATCGAAATAGAAAGTATAATCTTTTCCATATTTTTCTGCTTCTTTTTTTGCGATAAAATTCTCTAGTGCAGTTATACCTTCCTTTAATGAACTGATCTGGTCTCTATACTGCTCTTCTACCTGCTCAATAAAGGTGAGTTCCTGTTCTTCTGCTTGTTTCCTGGAGAGAAAGGTGTTGTAGTTTGATTTCACGTATTCAATATTTTGTAGCAATTGACGCAACTGTTTTTGTTTCTGCTCACTGAGATCTTGATGCTGTACGAGCATCGTTCGCAAGCTGTCGAGATTTTCGAGAAGAGATTGAGCACAGAGTTGCAGGCTTGAAAACATCGAATAGTTAAGAGGATTGTGTTCGATAAAAGTGTTTTCATTATGTAGAAATACAAGATTTTTGGTCAGGTCATTAAGTATGTCTCTATTCTCAGAGAAGTATTGTTCATTCTTAATAATTGCTGATTTAAGACTGTCGAGATCAAGTTCTGTTCTGAATTTCTGGCTGCGGTATGCATCAACTTCTGCTTGTAGTGATTTTAATTTCTTGATAAGTGAATAGATCCTTGAGTTCTGTACATCCTTTTCAGCGAGAAGTTCTTCGATCATGATCTGCGTGGTTTCGATTTCCTTTTCGAGCTCTGCAATTCGCTCCTTTGTGGTTTGCTGAATATCTGCATTCAAGAGCGATATTCCAATGATAAAAAGAATAATAAGACAAACAAAATGCTTCATGCAATTCAAATTTATTGTTATGAGAAATTCTGTCAAAAATTTAAAAAATATATTGACGTGGGTTTAACCTCCCTCAAAGGACGTAACATAAAAACAGTAATTTATTAAATATAATACAATATTACGGAGGCGTAATGAAGAAAGATTATAAAGCAATCGATGGAAATACCGCAGCTTCTCATGTTGCGTATGCATTCAGTGAAGTAGCAGCGATATATCCGATCACTCCTTCTTCTCCTATGGGAGAGCTCGCAGATGCCTGGGCAGCAGAAGGAAGAAAAAATATTTTCGGACAAACCATTGATGTAATCGAAATGCAATCCGAAGGTGGAGCATCCGGCGCAGTGCATGGCTGCCTATCTGCTGGTGCTCTCACCACAACCTTTACCGCATCCCAAGGATTGATGCTCATGCTGCCCAATATGCATAAGATCGCAGGTGAAATGCTCCCCACAGTATTTCATGTTTCTGCTCGTTCTCTTGCATGTCAGTCACTCTCGATCTTTGGTGATCATTCAGATGTGATGTCAGCACGAAATACCGGATGGGGTTTGGTGGCAGCTGGTTCAATACAGGAAACCATGGATTTGGCTGTTGTTTCCCATCTTGCCACATTAAAGGCAAAGGTGCCTTTTTTGAATTTCTTTGATGGATTCCGAACCTCGCACGAGATCCAAAAAGTACATGTACTCCCATATGATGAACTAAAAGAGATGCTCGATATGAAGTATGTTGAAAATTTCAGAAAACGTGCAATGAATCCGGAACACCCCTTACTCAAAGTGGGAGCTCAAAACCCTGATGTGTACTTTCAGGGTAGAGAAACCGTGAACAAATACTATGAAGTAACCCCTGAGATCGTTCAAGAATATATGGATGCTTTTGCCAAGAAGTTCGGACGCGAGTATCATCTGTTTGATTATGTCGGTGCTCCTGATGCAGACAGGATAGTCATTGCAATGGGATCTGCCACAGAAACGATCGAAGAGGCAGTTAATTATCTTAATCAAAAATGCGGAGAAAAGGTTGGCGCGATCAAAGTTCGTCTGTATAGGCCTTTCTCTGTCGAAGCGTTGATAGATGCAATTCCAGATACCGTTAAGAAGATCGCAGTATTAGATAGAACAAAAGAACCGGGTTCGATCGGTGAGCCACTCTATCTTGATATCTCTGTAGCTTTGAAGGATAAGGATATCGAAGTTATTGGCGGACGTTATGGCTTATCATCGAAGGAGTTCACACCCTCGATGGTTAAGGCGGTCTTTGATAATCTGAATGGTGAATGCAAACACGGATTTACTGTTGGCATCGTAGATGATGTAACCCATACCTCCATTGAACTTGATGATAAGATCGATGCTGAGCCGGAAGGTGTGATCCGCTGTAAGTTCTGGGGTTATGGTTCGGACGGAACAGTCGGTGCAAGTAAGAACTCCATTAAGATCATCGGTGATAATACCGACATGTACGTACAGGGTTATTTCCAGTACGATTCAAAGAAATCAGGCGGTATAACGATTTCTCATCTCCGCTTCGGAAAAGAAAAAATACAATCACAATATCTCCTTAATCATATAGATTTTGTAGCATTGCACAAAGCATCCTATATCGGAAGATATGATATCCTCGAAGGTATCAAAGAGGGTGGAACGTTCCTTCTAAATTCCCTTTGGAAGGCTGATGAAGTCTTTGAAAATCTCACCAAAGATATGCAGCAGACCATCATTGATAAGAAAATTAAAGTATACAACATAGACGCACTGAAGATCGCACAGCAGGTTGGACTTGGTGCTCGTATCAACACGGTTATGCAGGCTGCATTCTTTAAGATCTCTGGTGTGTTGCCGGAAAAAGAAGCTATTCAGCTTATCAAAGATGCGATAAAAAAGACTTTCATCAAGAAGGGTGAAGATATTGTTAAGATGAACTGGAAAGCAGTGGATGAAGCTGCTGATGCACTGGTACAGGTCCCAATTCCAAAAAAGATCACAAAATCTGCTCCCGAACTCAAACTTATCCCTGATAATGCGGACAGTTTCTGCCAGAATGTGATCAAGCCGATTATGCATTTTAAGGGAGATGATATTAAAGTTTCAGATATGCCTTATGATGGACAGATACCTACTGCAACAAGTCAACTTGAAAAGCGTGGTGTGGCACCTGAAGTACCGGAATGGTATCCTGATCTTTGTATCCAATGCAACCAGTGTTCACTGGTGTGTCCGCATGCTGCTATTCGAGCCAAGCAGATCGATCCTGCTGACCTGAAAGATGCACCTGAAGGTTTTGTTACAAGAAAATCTAAAACCAAGAACGATCGAGACCTTCAATTTAGAATACAGGTGTATGTAGAAGACTGTGTGGGCTGTGGTAATTGTGTGCAGACCTGCCCGGTAAAAGATAAAGCTATCAAGATGGTTCCCATTGAGCAGGCACGTGAAAAAGGAGAGTCAGGCAGAGTTGAGTTCTTTGATGAGCTCCCTGATAATGTGATGGATGGCGTAAAAAGAGAAACGATCAAAGGCAGCCAGTTCCTGATGCCCTATTTTGAATTCAGCGGTGCATGTGCAGGTTGTGGAGAAACTCCTTATGTCAAACTGGCATCACAACTTTTTGGTGATCGAATGATCATTGCAAATGCCACAGGCTGTTCATCTATCTATGGTGGTACATTCCCGACAATTCCCTATTGTAAGAACAAAGAGGGTCAGGGTCCCACCTGGGCAAATTCACTCTTTGAGGATAATGCAGAATATGGCTTTGGTATGCGTCTGGCAGTTGATTCAAACAGGAAACAGTTGAAAACTAATCTCGATAAGTTACAAGAAATTGGAAATCTTTCTGAAGAACTTGCTGATCTCATACTTAAGAATCAGGAGATGTGGGATGAAGTAACCGATGAAGCCAAGGATATAGCGAAAAAGATCCGCGCATTAATTCCTGAAGAATTGAAAAAATCTCAGAATCAGGAAGAAAAGAAGATCATCAAAAAGGTGATCGAGCTGCAGGATTATCTTGTGGAACGCAGTGTCTGGAGTTTTGGTGGTGATGGCTGGGCGTATGACATCGGCTATGGTGGACTTGATCATGTGATAGCACAGAATAGAAATATCAATATTCTTGTGCTTGATACTGAAGTATATTCGAATACTGGTGGACAAGCTTCCAAAGCTACTCCGACCGGTTCTGTGGCAAAATTTGCAGCCGCTGGTAAGAGAACCAAGAAAAAAGACATGGGACGCATGGCTATGACCTATGGGTATGTGTATGTGGCACAAATCGCAATGGGTGCAAATCCGAATCAAGCCCTAAAAGCATTCCTTGAAGCCGAAGCTTATAATGGACCATCACTTATCATGGCATACTCTCCCTGTATCAATCATGGCTTTGATATGACAAAAACACAGCAGGAAGAGAAACGCGCAGTAGAAGCAGGATATTGGATACTGTATCGTTATAATCCATTGCTTGGAAAAGAAGGTAAAAATCCCTTCACGCTCGATTCGAAAGAACCAACAATGGGATATGAGGATTTCATCGAAGGTGAGATCAGATATAGAACACTGCAACAGCAATATCCCGAGATTGCGCATGTGCTCTTTAAGCAAGCTGCTAAGGAAGCAAAAGAGCGCTACACAATCTATAAAAAAATGGCTGAAGATTAAATTCTTTAGAGATCAAATATAAGAGCCCTGAAATCATTTCGGGGCTTTTTTTGTTGTAATGTGTAAACTGCCTGACATGTTTTCAATATAGAGGCAGATTTTATAGCCAATTAGTTTTATCATCCAGTGGACTTTTCACTCCTAATTTATTCGTTGTCAATACATGAGTATAAATCATCATTGTTCTGACATCTTTATTACCAAGAAGTTCCTGAACCTTCTGATATCATAATTATTTTGAAGAAGATGAGTTGTAATACTATGACGTAAGGTGTGACATGCTGCATTTTTATGAATTCAACTTTGATTTACAGCTTTCTTGAATTCTCTTTGAACTGCACTCTCGTGTAAATTGTATCGCACAAACATTTCTTTTTCGTGAATGTAGTATAACCTTTTAGCAGGAAAGAGAAATTGCAAGGTAAAGCTTTTGGATGCATTCTTATACTTTTTTGCAAGATATTATTTGGGTTGACATTAAAAAAAAGTTTTTAATTACTTTGTTCATGTGTATTTATAGTAAAAAGGAAGAAATCGAAATTATGATATATAGAGAAGATATAAGAGAACTAAACTGCAAAAATTGCAGTATATCGCGATGTTGGTCTGCATATGAAGTAGCGTGTGCATTGAGATCAAAATAAAGAGTATTGTGTGGAAAAAGCTGTTTCATCTTTATTGACAGACACTATCATCCAAGAAGCTGCAAAGTGCTTTGGAGCAACATCATCTTCATATCATCTGATCAGTGATGTTGAAAACTTTGTGTATGAATATCAGCGAGGTAATACGGCATGTATTTTACGAATAACGCCCCATTCCCATCGTACATGGCACGAAATCATGGGAGAATTGGATTTGATAAACTATTTATCCAACCATGGCATAACCGTTCCTTACGTACTTCGCTCTGATAAGGGCGCCCTAATTGAGACCATTACAGGAACACATTGGTGTTTTTTTGCCACCGCATTTCGGAAGATTCAGGGCACATCGATTTTGGAAGCGGATGCTTGTACACCATCCGTCTATACTGAGTGGGGAAGAGTGATGGGGAAGATGCATCGTTTAACCCAAGATTATCGCCCCCGGGAGTCTTCATGGCGACGACCAGCCTGGCAGGAAAATGATCTGCTTGTGAAGCGATCAGCGTATCTTGCCGGACAACCACATATCCTGAAAAAAATCCAGGACATCCTCAATCAGGTGATTCAACTCTCGCAAGACCCGAAGGCATACGGGCTTATCCATGCAGATTTTACTGACGTCAACTTTTATCTGCACGATGGCCAGATCATTGTCTTTGATTTTGATGATAGTGAGTATCATTGGTTTGCCTATGATATTGCCGTCGTCCTGCATGATACGTTACCATGGTTGCCACACTGCGGGATGGAGCTTGATGAGTTTGTGAGATTCTTTTGGACACATTTTTATACTGGGTATGTCAATGAACATTCCCTGGCAACATATTGGCTCCAGCAGTTACCACTCTTTCTGAAACTACGTGAGATGATGGTGTATCTCTTCTTTCACAAGAAATGGGATCTGAATGCCTTAACGGAACGTCAACAAACTCTGTTGACCAGCTATAAAGACAATATCGAGCATGACATCAAGAAATATAATATACGTTTTGTGGAAGATATCGGATAAGAGTGCGTTTTCGCCTAACAAACTGCTGCAACCGGACTTTACCCACGTTCCTTCTGTCGCTTCGCACGCAAGCGTGCTACACTCTCGAGAAGTAAGCGGCTCAAGTCCGCGATTGGGTGCAACAAGATCCATCGTATTATTGAGATAACATGAAACCATTTGAAGAACTTACTCTTCAAGGTAAAATTCGAAGGATGAGGCAATTGGTTCAATATGCCTTAAATGCTTACGATTTGGCCGATATCCGTTTCAAGTTCCTTAGGCAGGCCGGGAATACTCTCTTTCAGGTCAATGAAGCCAATCCTACCCTCATTACCAAAGCTAATCTGTATGCGCCTGGCCAGTATTTGCTCCGGATTCACCAGCCCGGTTATCAAGCGCCTACGGCGGTAGAACTGGAACTGGAATGGCTTTCTTCCATGTGCCGGGATGCTGATCTGCCGGTTCCAGAACCGGTCTTGACGTTGGATGGCAGACTATACACACAGGTCGCTATTCCCGGGATACCGGAGAAACGTATCTGCTCGCTTCTCCGCTGGGTGAATGGACACGAATTAAACAGGGAGAGAATTCGACCTCATCACTACAACGCGCTGGGGGAACTTATGGCGAGATTGCATAATCATGCTGCTTATTGGAAACCTCCTGTGAGCCTCTCAAAACGGAAATATGACTGGGATGGGTTATTCAGGAAAGAAGGCGAGGATGGGATTCCCTCAAGCGAAACCTGGGTGCTGCTACCACCGGAATATACCGAACCCTTTGAAACCATTTCTAGGAAAGTGAAGCATGTCATGGATAAGTGGGGGAAAAGTCCAGATGTATATGGATTGATCCATGGCGACCTTGGTATGGAAGCTAATGTGCTATTTTGGAACGGAGATGTCCGAATCATCGACTTTGATGATTCCGGCTTTGGGTATTATATTTTCGACTTGTCCATTGTCCTGGAAGACAGTCAGGATCATCAAATACAACCACAGTTTAGGGATGCCCTGCTTAATGGATATGCCCGTGTCCGTCCTTTATCGGAAGATCAAATAAGAAATGTAGACCTTTTCCTGGCAGCCTTTGCTGTGTATTGGAGTCTCTATGCTGCAGACGCTGTACAGAATCATCCAGAGAATCGAGAAGAGATCTTCAAACGGATGTCTCGGTATTTCAGGCTAGTAGAGAATTACCTTGCCAGCAACTGAAGACACTTTTGCGCACGGAAGCCCCCCCAACGAGCGTATGCAGCCGACCGCCTGATCGAGTGTTTTATTGTTAGCGGTTTTCGTTTTGGGTGGTATCAGTTGTTGTCGGGACGTCGTGTCACCCGGAGGCGGCCGATGCGCGATCCGCTAGATAAGAACGGCTATAATGGTTAGCGGCTATCACGTTCTTTCAGATACCTTCTCGCTTATTGTGGATCCGCATGTTAGGCACTTCATCTATTTCAAAACAACTTCAAATATCTATCGAATACAAAAAGCTTATTTCTACCGTAACCAGTCATTTCTTTTACGATTTTTTTTTCCATCATTAGATTGATTAATGTTCTCATGGTTTTATCAGGGATTTCAGTTTTCATTACTAATTCTTTTATACTCAGGATAGGATTTTCATAAAACACATTAATTATTTTGAGAACCTTTTCTGATCGACTACCAAAAGTATGACTTAATATTGTGATTTCTTTCTGTAATTTAATTATTTTTATAAAGGTTTGCTTTGTGTTTTCAGAAGTAACTGAAATTCCCTTTAAAAAAAATTTTATCCACGGTATGATTTTATTGTTTCGGGCTTCATTTAGGTAATGATAATATTCAGTACGATTTTTTTCAAGATAGTCAGATAAATACAAAGCTGGTTTAATTAAGATTTTGTTGGAGATTAGATACAAAGTAATTAGTAACCTTCCTACTCTTCCATTTCTATCTAAAAAAGGATGAATTGTTTCAAATTGATAATGAATTAATGCTAATTTTATTAAATGAGGAACATTATCATTCTCATTAATAAATTTTTCGAGATCACCCATTAGATCGTTTAAATATTTATTATGTGGCGGAATGAATTTAGCTTCAGAAAGATTTCTTCCACCAATCCAATTCTGGCTTTTTCTGAATTCACCTGGAGTTTTCTTTTCACCTCTACCTGTGCTAAGTAAAATTCTATGTGTTTCTCTTATTAGGCGATTTGATAGAGGTAGTTTTTCTAACATTAAAATTGCATTATTCATAGATTCAATATATTGATGTACTTCTAACCAATCATCTCTTTTTTCTGGAGAAAGTTGTTCTTCTTTCATTACAGCTTCATCAAACTCTGTTTTAGTGCCTTCAATTTTACTTGATGTATTAGCTTCCTTTACGATATGCATTTTAATAAACATATCTATATTGGGAATTAGATAAGAAAATGCATTAATTTCTCCAAGTTTTCTATTTGCTTCATCCAACAAAATATTTATTTCTGAGTCTTCCCAAACCCAATTAGAATTAATGCTATTTGGCAAAAAAGCTTTGTATTTATACTCTTGAGTATATTTCCCCGAAATAAATTCTTCCAATTTCATTTTTTTACATTCTTCTCATTTTTATGAGAGAATGACAATATGGAAACTTAATTTGTCAAATAAAACAAAAAACGACAATATGGATTGCCTTGTTGTCACTTCACTGTCTTAATCACAATTAAGATTGAAAAGAACATGATGAGACAAATAACTACTAAAGAAGTGCATAATGCCCAGCGCATACGGCGGAATCAGCAGGATTCCGTCGTAAAACGAGCAGCCAAACACCTGAGCCGGAAGGCTCAGGACGAAAACACTGCGAGACCAAACTGCCGATGCGCCTGTTATGCCCAATTTTAACATATTCATTTAAACTAATATTCTTATAATCTATTTTGCGTCACCATAAATGATTTTCTCAGCTAAAAATCTAGTAATTGGAATATACCTGGTTATAATTGTTTCAGATTCAGAAAAAGGTATAACACATTCTTCTCGAGTATATTTGTCACTTGAATGAACAAGGAAATTTCTTATATGTTTAATAACTCCTGATACATTTGCTATAACATGTCCCTTTTCTAACTTTATAAATTTTTGTTCACCAAAGATATCATTTTTGGGTTTTGAATATATTTTTTCTTTTTTTTCATACTCCAATTCTTTTATAAATTCAATTAATTCTTCTTCATCAACATATTTGTTTATTACTCTTCTTAGCATGTTTGTTTCATCAAGATTTCGCTCATGTTTTTTTAGAATAGATAATAATTTGTTAACTTGATTATAATTTGAGTTAAAAGATGGAGAATTGATAATTGCCTTAGATTTATTATATAATTCTTCATCAGCTACTTGTAAGAAATTGTATTCAAGGACATGATAATAGGAAAGAAATGCTTGTGAAGCAAAAAGACTACTTTTTGCCATTTTATAAAATCCAACTAACTCGTCTTTGTATTTTGACTTTGGAATTGACATATCATGATCACAATTTTCTGAAGAAGGAATATAAAAACCTTTACCCTTTATTGTGTCTTTTAATTCCCAACACTCATTTTCGTTAACAGCTAATTTAAAAAGGCAAGCTTTTACTTTTTCTTTACCAATTTTAATCAATTCTGGGCGTTTAAATTTTTTGTGAGGAGTGAAAGTAATTGTATTTGAATTTACAAACAGGTCTCGTACATTATATCTATATCTTGGTTTTCTTTTTTTTAACCTTTCATTTCGTAATTCATTTCTTCTACGTGCTATTCTAATTACGCGATCAAAATTAAAATACCCTTCTCTGAACAAATTCAACCTATACTCTAATGACATTCTACTTAGAACAACTTTGTCCGAATTTTTATCTACAAATTCGAAAAGAGGATTGTATGAATACCAAGGTGATAACTGTAAAATCTAAAATTCTATATTTGAATTAGATACTTGAAACTTAGATTCATGGTTTAACTCATATTGCTTAGCTCTATAAACCTTATTAATTATTTTTATCCAGTTCTCATCAAATTCAATATAAAATTGAAGTTCTTCAAAATCTATATTAACAACAGAATCATTTACAACTGCTTGACATCCATATCTTTCCAAATCAGCAGCAAATTTTACTAAAGACATAAGAACTCCTTTAAAACCATAAGTCTAATTTTTTAGACAATTGGGCATAATGTTTGGCAGCTGCCACGCTCTTTTTTTTTACTCTTCTTTCAATAGAGAGTGGAGCTGCATGTTGTGCGAAGTACTATTAGTAAGTACAAACTGATCTTCAAAAATTTGCTTTTATGATGTCATATTTGTAGAAACGCTTACAATAATCTTATTATTGATTTTTTATGTAAGTACAAAGAACATACAAGTAAACAGAATAATAAAAAATCTTACGTACCTGAATTTGTAACTTTAGTAAATAAGGCAAGATAAAGGCCTTCGAAATAAAACTTATGTTTCGGATTTATCGAAACGATAGTTAAAGTAATTTCATCGCTACCAATTATGTTATTTACTTTTTTTGCAATATCTGTTATTAGTTTATGTTCAATATTATCATAATCGAAATTGAATGAAGCAACACAATTTTCATCATCATTAGGTGTAGTATAATCTACAGTATGATTATTCATAAATATATTAATAGTAACTTTTTCACCTAAAGATGCACCAACAATATTCAAACTGGATATTCTGACAACTGCTTTTTGTATTTTAGAAGTATAAAACTTTGCATCTGGTTGAACAGATTCTGAGAATTTATTGGTACTATATTCAGAAAGAATTCCACCATATCTTAAATCAAACAAATTCAGTGATTGTTCCCCTCTTTGATTTATTTGCAGTTGGCTTGTAATACTTTCTTTTTTAAATTTACTACCCAAAACCCACATAAATTTTGCCAGTGCTGCTTCTGGTGTCATATCTAAACCACTAATAACGCCCCGCTCTAATAAAGTGCTACTGGCAGCATAGAGACCCATCTCAACCATTCCAATTAAACACTGTGTTACATTTAATATTATTTTACCTTTTTCTGTAGCTTTCTCGATAATATCTAAAAAATCTTTTTTACCCGGAGCATTCCCAGAACCATAAGTATTAATAATTATACCCTTAATATCATCATCTTCGATTATTTTTTTTAATGCAGATGATTTGAATCCCGGGAAAATTATCAGATTCATAATTTCATCAACTAATTTAATATTGATCATTGTATGTCTTTCTGCTGGAGGTTGTTTCAAAATTAAGTCAGTATTTATTTCGATATGTTCACCAATTGTTCCTAATTCAGGAAAATTTGGAGAATCAAAACCTGTCCAATCTTTAGAGCTTACTTTTGTTGTTCTATTCCCTCTTAATATTTTATTTGCGAAACATATTACTACTTCGGGAATGCATTGCAAATTGAAAGCTTTATAACCAGCTAAATGAATAGCATTAGTAAAATTCGTTACAGCATCTGTTCTAATATCAGATATTGGTAATTGTGAACCTGTTATAACAATAGGTTTTTTTAAATTTTGAAACATAAAACTTAGTGCGCTTGCTGTGTAAGCCATTGTATCAGTACCATGCAAAATTACGTACCCATCAAAATCAGGGGCATCTTTAATAGCAGTAGCAATTTCTATCCAATGTTTTGGCTCAATATCAGAAGAATCTATTGGTGGTTTAAATAAATATTCACCAAACTCAATTTTTTTCCCTAATTCCTTCAAAGCTGGAAGATATTTTTTTAATTCATCTAAAGGTTTAGGCACCAAGGGACTTGATGGATTATCATCATCTTTCGGAGCCATTCCAATTGTGCCACCTGTATAAATTATATAAACACTTGTAATTTTTGTTTCATCATTTTTTTTCATGTTTAAGCTCCTTTAAACTGGTTTTATATTGAAGACACAACCTTCTTCAGGTTCTCTACCAGCGCAAATACATTCTTCTGGATTTTTTGTGTCGTGAGAAATCATAATTTTATTTGTTGTTAGTCCAAAAGGTTTCAATATTTGGGGTGGAAAGTGGTTAATAATTCCTTCGATATAACCTGTCATAAAATCACAAATAAATTCACTCTCCTTGATATTTCTATCCTGATAATGGGTTTCAGATTCTGATGCTAAAAATGAGTATTTTAATATAATAGTCATATGGTTTTTCCATTCACTACGATTTTTCTTACCTAAAACAAATTTTCCAAATCCAGCATCCGAATCAAATTCAATCCATTGATTTATCCAATCATAAAGATCTTTTGCTTCTTTATTTTTTCTAATACTAAATACTAACTCTTGAGCAAATCTGTCACTTGATTTTCTTCCAATGGCTCTTAATGCGTCAATATTTACTTCTTTGATTTCTCTGAATATCAAATTTATTGTTTTATTACTGAACAATATATTTCTTGAACTTTTAACATCACCTGAAAATCCATTTAATATAACCCCTTGATCCTCATAATATTTTAATGCTCGGTAGGTAAATTCCTCATGAGTAACGATACCGTTTGATAGTTTTCTTTTAAATTCATCAATGTCAAATTTAAGGTAGTTAACAGCATCTTTGGTTACAATCTCTATTTGATTTGGTAGTGTTGTCAGTTTCTCATCAATTTTATCAATGCTTTCTTGATTAATATTTGAAGTAAATATGAATGCAATTGAAATTACAAGAAAATTTAATGGTATAAAGATATTGTACCATTTTAAGGATAATTTTGAAAAATTCCATCCTGATTCATCTAGTGTAGGTATAATAGATGAAACAAATCCGACAGCAGCTAAAATTATTGTAAAAAGTATAGCCAGTTTCATTGTCTTAGATTTTACATTCATTGCTAAATCTCCTTTTTAATTTATTATCTTTATCAAACAAATTTACCCACTTATTTAAATCTGTAATATAGAATTTTGTGTTCAAAATAATTTCATAAACAACACCTACATAATTAGGTAGAATATGAAACTTTTACAAAATTTCATATATGCAATTTGTGTCAATTTTATTTATAAATTCATTTATGCAAATATATTTACCAAGAAAACTCATCTGACCAAAACAATTATACTTCGCACAATGGTTGTGTCCACGCAAAGTATGGTAAAAAGTTGCGGGGATACAACCAAATTTGTATGGATATACGCAATGCTGCGTGGATATCCATTATAGATTTTGACGTTCATTTTTCATGTTTTTTATCTAGATTCAGATTGTCCAAAGGACTTACAATTTTATTCTTTGCCACGTTCGAAACATGAGTGTAGATTTCTGTTGTTCTTGTACTTCTATGACCCAGAAGCTCCTGGATATATCTCAGATCAGTTCCATGTTCTAAAAGATGAGTGGCAAAACTATGACGTAGTGTATGGATTGTAGCATGCTTTTTAACACCACTTCTTTGAACTGCTTTCCTAAAGAAATCTTGGATATTTCTACGGCTATACTGTTCTCCCGGTCTTCCTTCAAAAAGCCAGTATTGTGGTTTATACTTCTTATAATATATTCGCAATAAATCAATAACAGTGTCAGATAATATTCCGTATCTATCTTTATTTCCCTTCTCACTTCTAATGAAGATCTGCTTCCTGTCGGAATGGATATCTGCTATTCTCAGATGAACAACTTCGGTTAATCGTAATCCCGCTGAGTAGATCAAGTAAATGATGCACTTATATTTCAAGTTTTTGATCTGTTTCAGGATTCTGGTAACTTCCTCTTCGCTCAACACTTCAGGTAGTATCTTCTCTTTTCTGGGTCTGGGAACGTAATACTTCTCAACAGGTTTTCCCAGTACTTTCTCGTAGTAGAATTTAATGCTGTTTATTGCTTGATTCTGAGCTGAGGTTGAATATTTTTTTTCCTGAACAAGATATAGAAGGTATTGTCTTATTTGCTCTTTGGTAATATTCTTTAATTCAATTTCAGGGAAATGTTTCAGGAATCTCAGAAAGTGTAACCTGTAGGTTTTTATCGTTGCTCCACTATAATTTTTCAGTTTTAGAGTTTCCAGATATTCAGGTGGAAATTCAGAAGTTTTCTTTTGTTCAATAAATTCTAATTTTCCTTTGAATTGTTCATTCAATGTTTGAATTGCATTTTTTTGATAGGGAATATGCCAGAATTTGTTGGAAGCAGACCACTTTCTGCCTTCGATTTTTTTGATGAGGTTGATAGTATGTATATCGTAAGGAAAATTCAGTGCAAGGCGTTTTTTCTCTTCAACAGTACGTTCGCTCATCTCAATGTGCATAATCATCCTATATAGTAGAAGTTTTTCTGAACTCTGTGTAATCAAATTGTATTGTCAAGAAAAGCATATTAGCTTAGTATGGCAGTTACCACATAATTCTTAATAATTTTTCTCTTCGATTTGAATAATCCGAAACTACATTCTATTGTATACTCCCACCAATTGCAAAGGTTAATTATATCATATAAATCCCAATTAAAAAAGAAATTACATTACAACTTAATGAGATGATCAATGCTCGAGAAAATTTAATTCTCAGTAGAAAATAGAGAATTACTGACTCGACTAAAAACACACCAATTTCACCAATCGAATAAAGAAGCGCTTTTGTGGGTAGAAAGACGGGAGCAATAAACCACAGGTAGGGGAGTGTGGCAAAAGAGCATAGTATGCCTGTAAATATGATCCGTTCCCAGGAAACATGCTGCATCTCTGCTTTATAAATACGCTTCACAAACAGGATGAGTACAACCGATTCGATGACGATCGTGTCTATAAGTGCGAAGAGGAATTTGTATTCGTATTCTGGCATTAATTGTTATTTTGTCCTTCTGATGACGAAGTATCTCTCATCGTAGAGGGGAGGATTTGTAGATTTGGGATTTCCGGAAGTTCAAAGATCTGAACATTTTGAGTATCATCCCGGTATATATTTGTCTGTTGGTGAAGATATAGCACAATTTCCGTACCGATAAAGCCTGCTATCTCATAGAAGGAAAACTGCTTTTTTACATGGTTGAAATCATCAACCCAGAAATCACCAGGATCAATCATACTTGTAATGAAATAGATATTCGGATCATTCGTGACCTGCCTGAAGTATGCATCTCCATATAGTTCTGGACCGATTTGTGTGTTGATCACAATATTTTCAATGCCCACTGAATCTATATATTTTTTCTGAGCCCAATACAAACCAAGATCATTGAATTTATAACCCTTCTCAAGGCATTGCTTGTTCATGATCTCAAAAAATTGTGGATTATCATAGGATGGACCTACAATATATCCTAGCAATGTGATCTCAGGATAATCATGTAAATTACTTATTTTAACGCAATTATGTACGATATGTTTGCCCGATGGTATAACATCAGCTTGTAAAATCAAGGGAGTTATAACTATTAATAATAAAATTTTTATACCTTTCATTGTTACTCCATTTTATGTTGTTACCAAAAACCGATATCCAGGAAATGTAAAAGATTCGTTATTTCTGATTTTGTGATCAACCGTATGATCGAATCCTCATCATTGAATCTCCTGACATTTTCGAGAGAGATCCACTGTAGATTGTACGATTCATTTGAAATATGAAAGGGCTCTGTTTCATCTGCATGAAAGAGAAAACGCACATCGTAATGAAAATGAGTTGGAAAATTCTTTCGTTCCGGGATCAAGTGAACATCAACATCGAAAATATTTTTATGGAGCGGTTCAATGCTGATCAATCCGGATTCCTCCATTGCCTCTCGAAATGCCACTGAAAGCACATCGTTTTGACCATCGGCATGACCACCGAGTTGTAACCATTTCTCGAGTTTCACATGATGTGTCATTAATACTTTATTTTTAGATGAATCCAGCACCCAGGCTGATGCGGTCACATGACCGGGAAGGTGCTTACGTTGAAAGCCCTTTACGTTCTTAGAGAGGAATATCAGCATCTGTCGATGCTTAGTCCGTTCCTGCGCATCAAAAGGGTTATAGATGGTAAGTTGCTCGATGAGAGATCTTTGTTTCATTAAAAAATATTTATTGAATTTCTGCTTTGTTTATGTCAAGATTATATAAAAAGAGAAACCTCTCTGAACATAACAGAGAGGTTTTTAAAGAAATCTTATTAGCTAGTGTTTATAGAATGAAATCCACTGAGTCATCGATCTGCAAACAGAATTCAGTCAGAATTTTAATGGCACTCTCAACGTCCTTCATAGAAACGACTTCTGTATAGGTGTGCATATAACGGCATGGAATCGAAACAAGACCAGCTGCTACACCCGCACGTGTCACCTGTATAACATTCGCATCAGTTCCTGTCGGATAAGGAGCTGCTTCCACCTGGTATTTGATTTTATGCTTCTCACAAGCACCTTTGAGCATATCGAATACCTTATGATTGATATTTGGTCCACGTGAAATTGGAGCACCTTCACCGAGTTTAATATCACCTACTTTTTTATGATCTACATCGGGTGTGTCTGTGGCATGTGTGACATCAATTGCAATACCAATATCTGGATCAATACCAAAAGCTGAGGTTCGAGCACCACGCAGACCTACCTCTTCTTGGACAGTAGCAACACTATAGAGAGATCCCTTGAATTCATTACGACGCTTGTACACATTCTTCATAACCTCTGCCACAATGAATGCGCCGATCTTGTCATCAAATCCACGTGATACATAGAGATCTTTTCTCAGCTGTTCAAAGTTCGTATCATACGTAATCGGGTCACCGATCTCGACGATCTTTTCTGCCTCTTTTTTATCTTTTGCTCCGATATCGATATATAACTGGTGAGGTTTTGGTACTTTCTCACGGTCGGAACGTTCAAATAGATGGATCGCTTTTTTCCCCACCACACCGAGGACATTACCCTTTCGAGTATGAATGCGAATTTTCCTACCAGGAATAATGCCGATGTCAAATCCTCCCAGACGGTTAAAATATATGAATCCATTGTCCTGAATGTATGCCACCTGGAATCCGAGCTCGTCCATATGACCTGCGAGCATGATCCTCGGATGTTTTTCAGGATTGATTGCTGCTATTGCATTTCCATGTACATCGCTGCGGATAGCATCAGAATTATTTTTCATCTCATCAAGCCATGCTTTGCGAACTTTTTCTTCATATCCTGATGGTGATGGAAGGTTCATTAGTTTTTCTAAAAATTTCATTGTTTCTTTCGTCATTTTCTTTTCTCCTTTCTTGCTTTGCGCTTTTCCTTGCCATAGACTACTGCTAAAATGATATATGAAATTCCAAAAATAAAGAAGAGAATCACCGACATTAAGAGTGGAGGAAGTGGATTAAGCTCATTAGTCTGTGACATTAAAAATATTTTCCAGTTAGGTACAGCGATATTTTCTTTTGTCATGAAGTAAGTATTATTATTATATTTGACTCTTGGAGTGGATAGATTAACCCCGAGCGGTTCAAGTGTTTCATCACCAAATTGACGAGTCTCCATAATCTTTTCTCTTTCTGCAGTAGTCAGTTTCAGAGAACTTTTAAACAGCCATGATTCTTCTGTAGAAGAGAAAATAATACCACTGGGCGAAATAAGTCCAGCAATATATTGATTTGTTGTATTTTTGAGGATTTTATCAAAACGCCCAAGATGTAATTTTATAACAGCCACTCCAACTGGTTTCAAATTATTTTGCAAGTAGATAGGAGAGCTGAAATAAATACCTCTTTCGTGCGTAGTCACTCCTAATGCAGGATAGACATAATCATTTCCATCCATTGCTTTCAGGAAATATGGACGGAACTTGTAATTATTTCCCGTCAATGTTTTGTTGTCATCGTAAGGTGTGCAGACAAGAACCATTCCATTGGTATCCATAATATATACGATGGTTGCGCCCAGCATATATTTTATAGTATTGAGTACAATGAGAATATCATCGTCATCAATGATTTTGGGATTGAGTTCCCATTGCTGGATAAGTGGATGATTTGCAATGAATTGAGAAGCTGTAGTCACTTCTTTAATAGTTCTTCCTAAAACTTCTTTTGTTACTTGTGCATCAGTTTCAAGGGCATTTCGGTCGAGAATGTTTTTATAGTACAGAATACCAAAGACAATTACACATACGAAAAGAACTCCAATAATAACCAGGAACGTTGCTTTCCAGTTCATCTGTTGATCCTGTTGATCAAACATTGTAGGCATGAAACCTCCTTAATAGATATGAATTATTTTTTAAAAATTATGGTAAACTTTGCTCCCCCCTCTGAATCTACGTCAATTTTTCCTTGCAATTGTCTCACCAAACCATTAACCAGTTGCAATCCAAGTGATGATGTTTCCTTCCAATCCAAGGATTTGGGTAATCCTATCCCATCATCAGAAACTATTAGTTTGTAAGAATCATCATCATGAATAAGCATGCTGATCTTTATTTCTCCTTTATGGTCTTCGGGAAAGGCATGTTTAAAAGCATTGGTAATAAGTTCGTTCACAATAAGACCGCAGGGTATTGCTTTATTTATATCAATGATAACATCCTCTAGGTCAAGACTAATAATAATATCATGTCGTTCGGGATGATGAATGTTTTGAATGAGTTCTTTGATATATTCGGTAAAATTTATACTGGAAAAATCTTCGGATTGATACAGTTTTTCATGAACCAACGCCATTGATCGTATACGATCCTGACTATTACTGAACACCTGTAAGGCATCTTCATCTGTGATATATTTTGTTTGCAAACTCAGAAGACTTGATATTATCTGCATATTATTCTTAACACGATGATGGATTTCTCGTAGCATCACATCCTTTTCCTTTAGAGATTGCTTTAGCTGCAACTCTATTTTATTGCGTTCTTCAATCTCTTTTAGCAGACTTTCGGTCATATGTTTTTTTGTTCTATACGCATAATATACAAGTAATACAAGAAAGAAAAGAAAAACCAAACCCGCAAAAAAGAAATTTCGAATGTTTTTTTGACGGTTGATCTGAAGAATTTTAATCTCATTTTCTTTTTGTAAAAGATCTATCTCACGCTGTTTACTTTCGAGGTCATACTGCATTTGCAAAGATGCAATTTCCTTTTTTGTATTTTGAGAGAATATACTATCTTCTATCTGCTCAAAAAGTTTGTAAAAATCAAGACATTTTTTATATGATCCTTTTTCATAATAGTATTGGTGTAAACCATCATAACTCTCTTTAATAAGTTCATTTGCATTAATTTCTTTTGCTATTTGCAACCCACGAGTAAAATAATTATAAGCCTTATCATACTGTTCTAATTTTAGAAATAAGAAACCCATATTGTTCGAGGTATTTGCAATGGAATATTTATCTTTAATTTCTTTAGACAATGCAAGGGATTTCTCATAATATTCTAATGATTTCTCAAGTTCATTCATTTCGTCATATACGATCGCAATATTATTATAGGATGCCGCTAATCCCATTTTGTCATTATTCTTTTTGTCAGTCTCCATCGAGGAGAAATATGCATCAAGGGCTTTGTCATACTCGCCTTGATCATGATAGATAATGCCTATATTATGCACAGTCATCGCAATACCCGATGAATCATTCAGCGCTTCATACCTATCTTTTGCCTGCAGAAGGTAATCTAATGCTTTATCATAATCCTTGATTGCTTGATAGACATTTCCAATATTATTCAAAGCAGAAGCAACTCCATTATCATTATGTATGATCTGATTATAATGCATATTCAAAAGATAGTAGTGAAGCGCTTTATCATATTGACCGAGTACATCATAGACTCCCCCCATATTATTTACGGTCATTGCGAGTCCCAATGTGTCCTCTATTTCCTGATATGTATCGTGTGATTGCTGATAATACTCAATGGCGGCAGAGTATTCATTCATGTTATCATATGAGATACCAATATAATTCAGGATATTGGCAACTGATGCAGGACGGTTTGCGAGAATATACGCATCTCGTGCGGCAATGAAATGGGTTACGGCTTCCTGGTAATTATGCAGTGATTCGAAGTTATTCCCAATATTTTCATGTGCAAAAGCTTGACCCAGAGAGTAATCTTGTTCTTGTGCGAGTTCTAAAGCTTGTTGAGCATACGACACAGATTTTTCAGGTTCATCGAACAAAAACCTGTTTGCAAGATTATTTAATAGATCCACTCTCTCAATACCAGAGGTAGTTTCTAGTTTTTTTTCAAGTTCAGAAAGATTGTCTTGAGCACTGAGTAATAGAGGAAATAATATAAAAAATACTACTATTATTTTCATGATATCCTCATTCTATATAATTATGAATATATCATAACTTAATGTTAAATATGTCAAAAAATCTCAGTATTTAAAGCATCTTTTTCATCTGATAATGCTGTATTGATTCAAACAAGAGATAGGATTTTTCTTCTATTTTGTACCCATGTTGTAAGTAAAATGGAATTGCAGGTTCACGAGCGTGCAGAATAATATGGTCAGCTTTCTGATGCCTGGCATACTCTTCGAGAGTTCTGATAAGTAAGGAGCCAATACCCTTTTTTTGATACTGTTCCTCCACAGCCATGTACCGTATTTGAGCTTCATGTGCGTTATTGAAGTGTAATCTTCCCACTCCAATAGGGATTCGGTCTTCTTTGCAGATCATCACATGATAACTTGAGGTATCCAGATCATCTCTCTCAGAACCCATTGGTTGTGCCCATGGTTTTCTGAGCATTCTCCATCGAAGTTCAAAGTACTTCTCAAAATCTTCTTTTGTTTTCGGTAGCAGAACTTTCATGCATATCCTCAACTTTGGGAACAAGTACGCATTAGCTATAAATTTGTGCAAGAAAAATAGAAATTCATGAGGAGTTTGACAAATAATGCATTGTTTTCTTGTTAGAATGAAAGTAAGAATTCAAAGGAGTCTCATGAAAAAAATACAGATGATAATTATTCTCATGATGATACTTTCTGCATGTACTTCTCTGCGGCAAGTACAGAAGCCCGAAGAACCAGCCTTACCATTGGAAGTAAATGTTCATTATATTACACTCGAGGGAGAAATTTCAGAACCAAAAGCAGAGATATCAGGACTTGCCTGGTATGGAGATTATCTGATCCTCCTGCCACAGTATCCCCATCTTTTTCATTCCGAGTATGATGGAGCTTTTTTCGCGATCCCCAAAGCAAAGCTTGCAGAAAATCTCAACGAAGTTCCAAATTCACCAATATCACCTCTGCCGATCGATTTGAATGCGCCAAATCTAAAGGATATCATTAAGGGATATGAAGGATTTGAAGCGGTGGCATTTTACGGTGATACAGTCTTTTTTACTATAGAATCCGAGCCGGATGCCATGATGGGATATCTCATGAAAGGCACCATTTCTGATGATATGAAAACCATTACAATAGATGTTGATGGTCGGGTTGAACTGCCTCCACGAGCACCGATTGGAAATGCAACCGACGAAACGATAATTGTTACTCCAGAAAGGGTTATTACGATCTACGAATGGAACAGCATGCTGCTGGATAATCAACCATATGCTTATATATTTGATCACTCATTGAATCTCATCGATTCACTCTCAATGCCTTATGTTGAATATCGAATTACAGATGCAACTCAACTTGATGAGAAAAATAACTTCTGGGCAATTAACTATATGTGGTCAGGTGATTATGGTAAGAGTTATGATACAGAAGATCCTATTGCTCAAGCATTTGGCAAAGGTGAAACTCATAAGAAATACAAAACGGTAGAGCGGTTACTTGAATTTCATTTTTCAAGCTCTGATATCACCTTATTAGATACACCGCCAATTCAACTGCGCTTAATAGATGATGATAAATCGCGCAACTGGGAAGGAATTGTCAGATATGATGACAAAGGTTTCATCATTGTTACAGATAAATTCCCGAGTACAATTCTTGGTTTTGTAAGAAATCCGAATTGACTATGAAAAGAAAAATTTTATGTATAGTATTTGCTGTATTGACCTCTCAGCTTTTTGGAGGAGCCGAAATATCTGTAAGTTCATACTATAACGAGGTTATAGGGCTAAAAGGATCATCCTTAAAACAAGCACTTCACCTGCTCATCAAAGACCATGTGATGTATCCATATTTCAGTGATTCTACCATAGCAACAAAAGATATACTGATACAGGCAGATGTTGATCCTGACAATCCAGATAATGTCATTTTATTCTATTCTGGACGATCACAAAAGAAGCACTTTCGAGACCATGGCGATAATTTTGATTACATCAGTGAATATGGCATTCCTCACGAAGATTCTTGGAATAGAGAACACGTCTGGGCAAAATCACACGGCTTTCCAAATATGACGGATACCGCATATACTGATGTTCATCATCTTCGTCCAGCAGATCGCAGTATAAACGGAGCGCGTGGAAATCGTGATTTTGATTGGGGTGGTTATGTTTTGGAAGAAGTTCCTGGTTGTTATTATGATTATGATTCTTGGGAACCTCCTGATAAAGTAAAAGGGGATGTTGCCAGAATGATGTTCTATATGGCAGTACGTTATGAGGGCGACAATTCTACGTATGATCTCGAATTGATGGATAAGACCGGAACGTATGGAGCAAAATTCGGGAAACTCACCACACTTCTTCAGTGGCATGAGCTCGATCCAGTTGATGAGAGAGAGCGACATAGAAATAATGTGATCTTTTCTTTTCAAAAGAACAGAAATCCTTTTATCGATCATCCGGAGTTTGTTTCGTTGATTTGGAGCGAACCATCTCTCGATCCTGTGGTTACTATATCCGAGCCTGAATTACGATTCGGAAATCAAAAAATTGGTATCAAATCGGAACCGATGAAACTCGTGGTGAGTGGATATAATTTAAAAGATGAAGTTGTGGTCTCGGTCCAGAAACCATTCTTCTTCTCAAATAAAAAAGATGGTTCTCAAATACACGAGCATAGTTTTTCTCCCAAAGGCGGATTTCTCAATGAAGAATTCGTGCTCTTTTTCGAACCGTCAGAAAAAGTGATTTATCACGATACGCTCTTCGTGAATTCTCAAGGTGCTGAAACTACATCTATACTACTCTCGGGTCATGGCATTGATCCTCTGTCAGAAGTTCTCCTTTACAGTTCATTTGAGGAAGGCACAGATAGTTGGTCTACCTATAGCATTGCAGGAAATGAAGACTGGTATCATTCATCGTATGGCGACAGATATTTTATGAAAATGAGTGGCTATCGTGCAGATGAACCATGCATCGACTGGTTAATTTCTCCAGCACTTGAACTCAAAGATTATAAAGAAATAATACTGAGTTTTGAAACAGCTAAGAACTACACAGATATTACACCAGGGCTGGAAGTATTCATTTCAGAAGACTATATAGACGATAATGACCCTTTGCACTATACTTGGTATCCTCTTATGGCATCACTTTCAAAAGGATATTATGAATGGGAACATTCAGGCTATATTGATATTTCAGATTTTATAGGTGACAACATTAATATCGCATTTAAGTACACTAATTCAAGTACAGATAAGGCAACTTCCTGGGAAATTGATGATGTAGAGATTATTGGAGTTAAAAAACAGGAGAAATAATTTGAATAAATTTGACAGAATTAACCTTTAAGTTAAATTTTGAATGAAAGTTAAAATTAATAAAAATAAAATTAATTTAAGTGCTATTGGATCTAAAGCTGATATTTATTTATATATTGATGAAAGAGGTTCCAAGCCAGTAGAATTATATATTGAATCGTTACAAGAAGATGAACAGAAAAAAATAATTAGGTTATTTAAATTTATGTTAGATCTTGGTGAAATAAAAAACAAAGAAAAATTTAAACAGCTCGAAAAAAATATTTTTGAGTTTAAATCTGAACCTCATAGAGTTCTATGTTTTATTCTTCAGGGCTTTAAAAAGAAATCATATGTTTTAACTAATGCTTTCATGAAGGAGAAAGGTAAAACTCCAAAAAAGGAAATACTCAAAGCAAACAAAATTAAAAAAGAAATATTATTATTAAATTAGGAGTTCTATGAAAAAGAACAATTGGTTGGAAGTAAAGATAAATAATTATAAAGATGATGAAGATTATATTCTTGAAGGTATGATTCTTAGTATAACTGAGAAAATTACCAGGAAAATGGAAGATCTTGGTTGGTCTAAAAAGAAACTAGCATCTGAAATGAATGTTTCATCACCTTTTATTACAAAACTTCTCAACGGTTCTAATAATTTTACTCTTAAAACTATTGTTAAATTAAGTGCTGTTTTAGATATTGATCTTGAATATTTGCTGAATGTTAATTATATTGAAGAGAATGATACTTATGAATTCTCAACAAGTGTAAATTCACACAAAGCTGTTGCAAGCTTAATTGATGTAAGTAAAAGTATCGACATATTACAAAACATTTCATTTAGCACTACGAATGCACATTAAATGAGATTCATAATTTTTCATTTATTATAGATAAGGAACCAACTATGGATATGAATGAACAGAAAAAAACAATTGAGTATAGTATTACAAAAATTAGCATTTTAGATTTCGGAATAAAAGATGTAATTAATATAAAGAATACAAGACAAAATGGTTTATTTAATTTTAATATTGAATTTAAAATATTATCTAATATTGAGAATAAAGTTTTAGCAGTTCTATATAATCATAGAGTGCAGCTTAAGAGTGAACCAAATACAGACATAGGGTGGCTTAAAATACAAATAGACTTTTATATTAAGGATATTAAGAATTTTACCAAAGATTCCGGTAAGCAAGTTGTTTTACCAAATAAATTCTTGGGAAATTTATTTGACCATGTTATATCAACTGCACGTGGAGTTTGGGCTACCGTGATGAAGGGAACGAAATTAGAAAATGCTATCGTACCTTTGATTAATACTAATGAGTTAGTCCAAAGTAAAATAACAAAGTAATTTTTTGAAAAATTAAATTAATATACAAGGAGTTCTTATGCCACGCATAGTTCATTTCGAAATAAATGCTGAAGAGCCAGAAAAAATAATAGAATTCTACAAAAATACTTTTGGCTGAACTTTCAAGAAATGGGAAGGTCCAATGGATTACTGGCTTGTCATGACCGGTGAAGGTGAGGGAATCGATGGGGGAATCGCAAAAGCCGAAGGCGAAGAGCGTATCATCAATACGATTGGTGTAGATGATGTTGATACGTATATCAAGAAAGTTGAAGAGAATGGCGGAACCATTGTTGGGGAGAAAAAAGCAATCCCCGGGGTGGGCTGGCTTGCCTATTTCATCGATCCTGAAGGAAATATACACGGTATGATGCAGGATGATCCAAAAGCAAAATAACTTCTGCGCTATATGAAGTAGTAATCCTTATCTTTTTTATTACGCTGCAACCAGCTATATACCACTAAAGCTCGATCAAGAAGTTCAATACTCTTTTGATGTAATTTGTTTTCCTTTCCCATTCTTAAGATAATCTTATCAATGCTTTCCTGTGAGGGCTTAGTAAAAAGTACCTTCTTCAGCTCCCCCCTGATAAAGAAATAGGTTCTTTGTGGTTTTGAGCCTTCTTCGATTACAAGTATTTTATGAAAGAATTTATGAGAAAATTTCTGTCGTAAACAAAACCCTATAATAAATTTTACCTGATCCCGCCATTCAGCAGCTTTCTCAAATTGCAGCTCAGATGAATACTGTTTAATCTTCTGTTGTACAATCCTAAGAATCTCTTTTTTCTTTCCATTAAGGAATTCCAATGTACGAATAATTATCTTATCATACTCTTTCTCTGTTATATTATTCCTGCATGGAGCAGAGCATTGACCAAGCTCACCCCTGATACACATATCAATCGGTGCTTTCTTGGTGCAATATCTTATTCCAAAAGTGTCACAAATCAGGTTTTTCACACACGCTGCAAAATGCACGTTCTTATATGGACCAAAAGACCTTTCATAATCAGAATTCTCAGGATTTTGATGGAGTATGATCGCAGGAAATGTATCATCCGTGATACTCAGATAATAGTATTCCTTAAATTCTTTCTGCCTGGTATTATATTCTGGGAGGTAATTTTTGATCATTGAATCCTCAAGAATTAGCGCTTCGAGTTCAGTTCTCGTAATATGTAGTTCGATATCATGAATGTTTTTTCCCAGTATCTGAATCTTTTTATGGTCGTTCTTGTTGTTTCTGAAATAGCCCATAACTCTTTTTTTTAGATTAATTGATTTTCCCACATACAGGACCATCCCTTCGCTATCAAGAAAAATATATACACCCGGTTTTTCCGGCAGCGATTGCAATTTTTGGTACAATATTTCTGATGATACAGATGGTAATGTCATGGGATTATTGTTGGAGAGAGTTCCATATTCATCGTTGATGGTGCAAGATCACGGAGTGTTTGAGCAGATAACTCCCTGCGGATATTGTGATCGTGGGTTCTTATCCTTACAACGGCATTATAGTCAATAGTTTTTAGATAATTCCGGAGGTGCCTTGTTATAGTATCCGGAGAAATATTTTGTTTATCCAGATCCAGGGTGAGCATCGGACGGGTTTCAAGAGGAATAAAATCTGTGTTCCATTTATAGATCCAGTTATCCTTCTCACACTCCATTACATAGAATCCCTTCTCTTCGTGTTCTTCTTGAAAAGATGTTCGTTCCACAGAACCAGGATAGATGATCGGTATCTTCTTGTTCACTGCTTTTCTGTAGAGTATTTGTGCACGATGTATATGTCCTGAGACGACACAATCAAATTCTTCAGGGATCTGTCTTCGGGGGATTACATTCAGTCCATGTCGAAAAGTATAATGCTCAAGACGTGCACCTTCAACGATCTGGTGCATGCATAGGAAATGAATCTCGTGTGCAGAGCGGCTTACCTTATAATGATCCATTATATGATAAAACTGCTCGCTGATCCGACCTCCTGCATAAGGAAAGCCATGGAAATGAATGATCTCGTTATTCTTTTCAAATTGAAACGTTCGCGGCTTATCGAAGATATGGATATTTTTGGTTGTAACAAAAAGTGATGGCGGTAGTTGAGATCGTTCATGATTGCCCGGTACAAGAAGAAATGGTATATTGTATCCGGAAAAATCCAGCAGCATTTCATACCCGATTGTGATGACCTTTTCCGGCAGTTTGCTACGGAAGAAGAAATCTCCACCGTGTACCACATAATCTGCTTCATTTTCAACTGCAAAATCCATTATCCTCTGAAAATTACGGATGAAATCCTTTCCACGCCTTCTTCGTGCGATTCGTGGTCTAATGGGATAGTCAAAACCCAGATGAGTATCTGCACATAAAACGATCTTTAGCATAGGGTATGATATTTTTTTATACGAAATTTCGTAAAGCAATTTGAGAAGAATAGCACACAGTTCAACACAGATCAAACTGATGTACGCTGAAAATAAAATGAAAATTATAATCAGAAAAAGTTAATCGACCTTCTCCAAGCGAGTAGAAGGAGTATGTAAAAATGCTAATTTCAAATATATCCTTGCAGATGCATGCATATCCCAGAATTTTTTAGAAGTAAAACACTTTTTGATAATGATACGAAATATGACCATATAAGAAGAAAACAATAGGATAGAATGTGAATAACTCATAATACTGTCACACTGAGCTTCTCGAAGTGTGGCAGATCCTTCTCCAGATGAATCATGGTCAGGGTGACAAAAGCAAGGATGGAAAAAAAACTATAAATTTGCAAAAAGTAATTTTCGACTCCAAGATTCTCACAAATCATCTATACACAGTACTTCTCAGGATTTATAAAAAATTTTTGGGATTATGTCTGTATCATTTCAAATGAGAAAGAATAATATTAAAACATGGTAATTGACTAATTTCCGGACCAAGCTAAAAAATAGGCTTGATTATGAAAGAAAAAGTAGAAAGAGCGATTCATGGTATTGAGTGTCCAAAATGTGGAAGCGATCATCCGCCAGCTGGCGGATGA
>Ga0272443_10000181_pt1 | contig 119783 bp, 90 predicted proteins | sample SSMAcet12_FD_193581 | JGI IMG/M metagenome (GOLD analysis project Ga0272443, IMG submission 193581) | Marine sediment archaeal communities from Little Sippewissett salt marsh, Falmouth, MA, United States - SSM-Acet-12 | ecosystem: Environmental > Aquatic > Marine > Wetlands > Sediment ... | reverse complement strand
GCGCAGCATCGAAGCGGGGATGACAACGCCATTGAGCCGGCGGTAGCGACGGTTGAAACGCGCTTCGTCGCGCTTCTTGGACCAGATTTTGATGCGGTGCTGCATGCGCTTGCCGTCTGCGGTGATGTAGAGGTCGTCGGGGTACTTCTCGGCCAGCGTGTCGGGCTTGAGCTCGCCCTCGGGAAGGTTCGCGCGCTTGACTTCCTTGCCGTTGATGAAGACCGCCACGCCGCCGACGTACTTCACCGAGAGGCGCAGGTCACCGGCCGCGGCCGGATCGTCGACCAGGAACCTGGCCCGCGCGCAGATCATCGAGCTGCGCGTGGCCGAGTGCAGCGCGTCGAGATTGTAGTTGGCGCTGCTGGCGTCCTTCTCAACCGGCGCCCGCTGCCGCTGCCACTGGAAGTCGTCGAGCTCTGGGGCGCGCCAGGATTTCGGAGGCAGCGGCGACTGGAACCTCCCGATCTTTTTCCTCTGTACCTTGCCACGCGAAAGGTGCGGGGTGAACGGCTGTTTGAACTTCCCGTTGCTGCCGATCACCACCGGCGTGCGCTCGACCATCCACACCCGCAGCAGCGTGCGGCTGTTGAGAACCAACTTCCCGCCCTCGCCGCAGCGAGCACCCGTGGCCGCGCCAATCACGATCACAGTCAGCACCGGAATCAACAAAGAACCGATTCTTTCCCGCTTCATCCTACACTCCCTTCGAGGTTCATCCTTGGTTCTCCTGTGTTCAAGTGTCCCCCGTACCGGCAGGCCGTTGAAAGAGGCGAACGTCCATTCCTCAGCGCCGCTTGTAGCGGTAGAGATTTATCTCCCCCGGTCTTGTGTTCGAGTCGCCCGCGTTGAAGAAGACGTGGACGTTGAGTCCCGGGTCGTAGTAGCCGTGCTGGCCGCCGGTGCGGGGGCTGGTCCGCTTGGGCGTCCACTCGTCCTTCTCGACGTCGTAGACGTACACGCCCGGAGCCTTGGCCTTGCGCCCGCCGCGGAGGAAGAGCACCACCGCGTCGCCGGCCGCGTCGTAGTGCGCCGATGCCGTGGTGGAGCTGTAATGACTTCCGGCGAGAACGTCCGGCCGCACCTTGCTGTTCGGCTTTATCCAGGTATTGGTCTTGACCTCGTAGATGCCGAAACTGCCGGGCTTGTTTCGGTTGCGGTTGAAGGCGTACACCCTGCCGCGCTTACCGTCGTAGCAGCTGACGCCCTCGTAATCGCCGCAAGAGGGCGCCGGTCCCTTGCCATTGACGTGCGACCACTTGTTGGCGGCGTAGTCGTAGAACCAGAAGTCGCCATGGCGGCCGTAGAGGGCGACCTTCTTGAACTCCGGCATGTAGATCAGTGATTTGCACAGCCCCGGAACAGGCGCCCGCTTCTCGCTCTTGACGCGCTGCCAGCGGCCGGTTTTCACGTCGTAGAAGAAGGGGTTCTTGGTGATTTCCTTTCTGGCAGTCCAGGAGGGCTTCCCCCGCCACTTGGAACGCCGGGGCTCGAGTCGTTTTTGCCAGAAGGAACTGCCGCTTTCAAGGCACATGAACTTGTTCGCGGCCGCTATGTAGGTGAAGCACTCGTAGCCGTGGACGGCGATGGCGATGGGCGGGTGCTGGCCGGTCTTGACGTCGACCTCGAAGCCGTTCTTGTCCATCTTGCACTCGAAGTTCCGGACGTCGGTTCCGGGGTACACGCAGATCCAGCGGTGGGCGCGGGCGTCGTAGAACCACACGTCGTCGTTGTAGTGCAGCCTGCCCCCGCGCATCATGGCCCCGCCGTGCACGCCCTCGCCCATCAGGAACGCGCCGCCCAGTTCGGGAGCAGGGGCCATCTTGTTGGTGTAGGCCCGGCCCGGAGCAAGACCGTACTTGGGATCGGGCTGCGGCTTGCCCAGTTTGAGCCACTTGTTGTTTCCCAGTGCCTTGATGCGGGAAACGTGTGCGCCCGGCGCCGAGGGCAATTTGGCCAGCGGTGCCGATCCGGCGCGTTTGCCGTTGGCCTTGCCTTTCGTCTTCTCACCGGCAGATCCGGCAACCGCAATGGCCAGAGCCATGACAGCGAAAACGGTAGTCTTCATTATTACTCCTCCAAGCGGGCCGTACCGGGAGTTGGCGTCCCTCGGACGCGCGTCCTCCGGCAGGGCGGGTCTCTTATCTGGAAGCGCGGCGATACCGCCAGACCCGTATCACCCCCGGGTTCGTTCGGCGGTCGCGTGCGTCGAAAAAGAAGTGCGCGTTGAGTTCGGGATCGTAGAAGCCGTGCGGGCCGCCGGTGCCGGCGGTTACAGGCTCGGCGGTCCACCGGTTCTTCCCGGGATCGTAGACGTAGATACCGGGTTTCCGGGCCCGCCTGCCCTGCAGACGCAGGATTACGACTCTGTTCGCACTGTCGAAGTGCGCCATGGCCTCGGTGCTGCCGTAGAGGCAACCAGCGACCAAATCGGGCCGGACCGCCGGTGCGGGGTCGATCCAGGCGTTTGCGGCCAGGTCGTAGATGCGAAAAACCCCCGGCTGCTTCTTGTTGCGGTTGAAGACGTATAGCCTTCCGCGCGCGGCGTCGAAACAGCTGACCCCGTCATAGTCCGAAGTGTCGGGCGAAGGCCCGTCCGGCTTGACGTGACGCCAGGTGTTTGCGGCGTGCTCGTAAAGCCAGAAATCCCCGCCGCGCCTGTAGACCAGGTTGCCGCGGCCCCCGGGCAGGCTTACCAGCGAGCCGCAGTAATCTGCCCCGGGCCCCGGGCCGCTGACCTTCCGGCGGCTCCAGCGCCCGGCACGGACATCGTAGAACCAGGGGTGCCGAGCCCACTCGCCATTCACCGCCGGGTGGTCGAGTGATCCCAGCCAGCGCTTGCGGCGCGCGCCGAGCAGGCCCCTCCACTTGTAGGGACAGGCCATGAACGAGAAAAGCCCCTTTTCCGGGTCGTATGCGGTCTGCTCGTGGCCCTGCAGGATCATGGCCACCGGCAGGTGCTGGCCGTCGTCGGTGATCTCGAATTGGTTCTCGTCGAGCGTCATGGTGAAGCGCTCGGGGTCGGTGCCGGGATAGACGCAGATCCAGCGGTGGGCGTTGATGTCGTAGAAGAAGAGGTCGTCTCGGTAGCGACCGTCAGGCTTCAGGCCGGCCATGCCCGCCGCGCCGTAGAGGAACGCCCCGCGCAGGTCGGAGGCAAAAGCCATCTTGGTGCCGTAGGCGCGGCCCTCGGCGCGCCCGAACCGGGAATCTGCCGCAGGCCTGCCGAGGTTCAGCCATGCGTTGTCGCCGAGGGCCTTGATTCTTGCGATGTGCGGACCCGGAACCGAAGGTAGGCCCGCAAGGGGAGCCGCCGACGTACCCGCCGGCAACCCGGCAATCACGACCGCAGCACCGGTTCCGGCCAGCGTGGCGGCGCAAACCACAAAAGCTGCCATCTTCAGCTTTGCGGCGGTCATGGCTCTTGCCGTGCCGTCAACCAGCAGCGCAACGCCGCCCGCCGCCGGAGCCGCAATGGCGCTGACGGTTGCGGCTACCAGGGACGCCGGCACTTCGACGCTTCCGTTCTCAACAAGCATGGCGCCCAGCGCCGTGGCGCTGAGCGTGCCCGCTGCCTTGCCAAGCTTCCTGCGCAGCTGGGCCAGTCCGCGCCGGCACCAGCTGTTGATCGTGCTGCGGGGCACACCCATCTCTCGGGCGACCTCCTCCTGGGTCCGCCTCTCGAGATAGCAGGCGGCCAGTGCCGCGCGCTGCTTTGCGGGCAGGCCGGCCAGCGCTGCGTCGAGTCTGGGCGATATCAGGTTCCACAACTTCTCTTCGGGCGATGCGTTCTGGCGCATTGTGGCGGCCTCCCTTTCGCGCTCGGCGCGTCGCGCGCGGTTCCTGCGCGCAACGGTCGCCGCGTACCAGGAGGAGCGGTGCAGCCAGCCGGCGATGTTCGCTTGACCGGTCAGGCCCCGGGCCTTGCGGACCAGCAACAGGAAGACGGCCTGAGCCACCTCTTCCGCCTCGGCGGAGTTTCCCAGGACACGCTGAGCGACGCCGAAAACCAGCGACGCGTGTCGCGAGAAAATCCTGGCGAAAGCCTCTTGGTCGCCCCTGATATGGGCGGCCAGCAATTCGCCGTCGGTTTTCGAGGTGTCCTGACTCAAGGTTGATTTCCCTCTCCTGTCTCCTCCGCAATGATACCACCGCGCAGGCGGGTATTGGTGCACCTGTTGCCCGGAAATCCCAAAGCCATCCCAAATGCCGGGGATCCGAAGACGCGTGTCTGTTCGGAAATGCTGTCTTTCGGGCCTTCTGCCCCATTTTGGTGTTGACATATGTGATTCTGGCGGTTTAATCGAACAGAATCGCACATCACGCGGGGGGCGACTTGTGGACCTGGGGGCACAGAGGCGAAACACGGTTCTTGAGCGGCTGGACCGCGACTCATTCGTGGGCGTGACCGCGCTGGCCGCCGAACTGGGCTGCTCGGAGATGACCATCCGGCGCGACCTCGCCCGCCTTGAGCGCGAGGGCCGGCTCAAACGCCGGCACGGCGGGGCGGTGCCCACCCGGATGGTCCGCCTGGAGTTCGCCATGAACGCGCGCGCCAAGATCCACGGCGCGGCCAAGCGCGCGATCGCCGACCGGGCACTCGGCCTGATCGGCTCCGGCCAGCACGTCATCCTCGACACCGGCACGACGACGCTGGCCCTGGCCCACGCCATCGCCACCGCGGGCGGTCTCGAGGGCCTCACGGTGGTAACCACCAGCCTGGCGAATGTCTCGGCGCTGATGTCCTCGGACGCCGTCGAGTGCATCCTGTTGGGCGGCTCGGTGCGCGAAACCTCCCCGGACCTCTACGGCCCGCTGGTCGAGGACAACCTCTCGCGCATGCGGGTGGACGCCGCCTTCGTGGGCTGCGACGCGCTGACCCCCGACGGTCAGCTGATGACCACCGATCACCGAATCGCCCGCGCCACCCAGCTGATGCTTCGCAACTCGGCCCGCAAGGTGCTGCTCACCGACTCGGCCAAGATCGGCCGGAGCTCGTTCATCACCTACGCGCGCCTGGCGGAGCTGGACTGCATGGTGACCGACGACGCCGGCCGCGCCGAGGCGCAGGAACTCGCCCGCGCGGCCGGCGTTGAACTGCTCACCGCGAAGGTGCCAGCATAGCAGGCCGTTGAAAAGCGGCCTGCTAGAGCAGGAGAGCAGATGAACAGTCGAGCAGTTGATGCGGAAAGAACCACGTTGGGAAGGTTAATCCTCTCCTGCGTTCTCTTGAGTAGCCAAGTTGCTGAACCTGTACCCCGGAACACTTCTTCAACGGCCTGATAGGCCCGGGAATGGGGTGGGCGTCGTCACCAGGACTTGAACGGGCAGGCAGGAAAGGAGGCCACGTGGCAGGCAAGGAAGTGAGGCTGGGCAGGCTCTTCAACGGCGACGAGAACTCGGTGATCATCGCCGCGGACCACGGCTTCTTCGACGGGCCGATTCCGGGGATGGTCGATATCGACGCCACGCTCGAGAAGATCGACCCCGGCGTCGACGCGGTGCTGCTCTCGCCGGGAATCGTCGACCGCTCCAGCCACATCTTCGGCTTCAAGGGTGCGCCGGTGGCGGTCATGCGCCTGAACTGGTCCAGCCACTTCTGCTTCGAGTGGGGTTACCGCGACGGCGCGGCGGTCCGGGCGATCGGCCCCGCAGAGGCCGTGCGGGTGGGCGCGGACGTCGCCCTGGTCTGCCTTACGCTGCAGACCGGCAGCGAGGAGCGCGACGCGCGCGGCGTGGAGCTCTTCGCGAACCTGCGCGCCGGGTGCCACGAGCTGGGCCTGCCGGTGATCGGAGAATACTTCCCGCGCAATGCCGGCGAGCTCCCCGCCGACGAGCTGCACGAGCAGGTCCGCAACGGCTGCCGCATACTCGCGGAGCTCGGCGCCGACTGCATCAAGACCTTCCACACGAAGGACTTTCCCGAAGTCGTGGCCGGCTGTCCGATCCCGATCTTCGGGCTGGGGGCCGAGAAGACCCCCACGCAGCTCGAGGCCCTTGAACTCGCGCGCCGCGAGATCGACGAGGGCGCCCGGGGCGTGGTCTTCGGGCGCAATGCGATCCAGGTGAAGAACCCGCCGGCATTCCAGAAGGCGCTCTGCGAAGTGGTCAAGCGCGGTGCTGACCCCGCGGAAGCCGCCGGCAGGTTCGGTTTGGAGGACTGACTCGTGAGCAGCGCGGCAGGCGCGGCACTGGAACTGGGCGCGTGCGCCCGGCTGGCCCTGGAGACGATCCTCAGGAAGCCCACGGAGGGCATTCCTACCGGCGCGCTCATCAACATCATGGAGCACGCCCAGATCGAACGGCTGGCGGGCCTGCCAGCGGGGAGCTACCGCCAGAGACCGGAGGAGACGTATCTCGCCATGCAGCGGGCCATCGGTACCTGCATGATCGACCAGTGGATCCCGACTAATCCACTCAAGATGGACCAGGGCGGCCTGCACGACGCGGAGCCCGGCGCGACCACCGGCGCCGAGCGCATCGAGTGCGACGGGATGCTGATCGACTCGCCGGAGGCCGCCGCCGAGCACCTTGAGAAGTTCGAGTTCCCGCGCCTGGAGAAGGCCATCGCCGAGTTCGACGAGGACGCCCGCGTCCGCGAACTCCTGGATAGGGAGCGCGAGGTCCAGGCCGAGCTCGGCCCGAACATCCTCAAGGCGGCGCACGGCGGGATGGTGAACTTCCCCAGGCTGGCCTACGGGCGCTACGGCTACGTCAACTACTTCTGCGCCTACGCGCTCTACGAGGACGTGGTCGCCCGGCACTTCAAGCTGCAGGCCGACCTGACGCTGCTGCGCAACCGTGCCGCGGCGCGCGCCTACCGCGAGGGCGGGCTGCCGCCCTACTGCCGGCTGGACCACGACATGGCCGACTCGCGCAGCACCCTGGTGGACATCGACAGCCTGGACCGCATCTGGTTCCCGGAGTTCGCGCGCTGCATCCAGCCGGTGGTGGAGGCCGGGATCGAACTCATCTGGCACTGCGACGGCAACCTCAGCCAGATGCTCCCGCGCCTGCTGGACTGCGGGCTGCGCGGCTTCCAGGGCTTCCAGTACGAAGACGGCATGGACTACGAGCGCATTTGCCGCATGAAGACGCGCGACGGCGATTCGCTGCTGATCGTCGCCGGCGTCTCGGTGACGCGCACGCTGCCGCTGGGCACGCCCGCGGACGTGCGCAAGGAGATGAAGTGGCTGGTCGAGAACGGACCTGAGACCGGCCTCTTCCTGGCGGCGTCCAGTTCGGTGGCACCCGGAGTGCCGCCGGAGAACCTGGACGCCTTCGTCGAGGGACTCAAGCACTACAGGGAGCACGGTAGGAACTGAGGCGATGAATCACATCGAGAGGTTCAAGGCGGTTTGTGCGGGAGAGAAGCCGGACTACGTCCCGATCTTCGGGCTGCCCGGCGCACCGGGCATGTCCGGCGGGTGCATGGCCAAGACCCACCAGCGCTTGGTGGACACCGGCATGCCCGACTGGGTCGACGGCTGCGGGCGACTGGGCAAGCCCGCCACGCTCGACAGCTGGCAGCGCTACTGGGGGACCACCGGCCCGGTTCGCGCCAACTTCTTCCCGGGCGAGGGCGGCAAGGGCATAAAGACCACCAAGCGCATCGAGGACGGCATGGAGTTGATCGAGTCCGAAACCGGCTCGATCACCCGCCAGGTGATCGACAACGACGTGACTTACTCCATGCCACACTACGAGGTCTACGACGTCCGCGATCGCGAATCCTGGGAGTTCTACAGGAACCGCACGACGCCGGGAAAGCCCTGGAGCGCCGAGCGCCTCGAAGAAGAATGCCGCAAACACGATGACCGCGATAAGCCGCTCAGCGTGAGCGTCGGCGGGATCTGGGGCGGCGTGCGCAGCATGATGGGGCCGGAGGCGGCCTGCACCGTGCTCTACGACGATCCCGAGATGGTCCACGAGATGATCGACCGGCGCCTGGAGTGCTTCGACAAGTACTTGATACCCAAGATCGAGCGACTCAAGCCCGAGATCCTCCGGGCCGGCGAGGACTGCTGCTACAACAACGGGATGCTCATCAGCCCCGCGCACTTCGAGGAGTTCTGCGCGCCCTTCTATCGCAGGGTGGGCGAGGTCGCCAAGGCCGTCGGGGCTTCGATCGTCGCGGTGGATACCGACGGCGACGCCACCGAACTGGTGCCGCTGCTCGAGGCCTGCGGTGTTAACGCCATATACCCATTCGAGGTCAAGGCCGGCAACGATCTCTTCGCGCTGCGCGAGGCGCACCCGGAATTCGTCATGTTCGGCTGGCTGGAGAAGGAAGTCGTCAACGAGGGCAACGAGGGATTGATCGCCGACGAGATCCTCTCCAAGGTGCCGCCGCTGCTGGAGAAGGGGCGCTATTTCCCGAATGGCGACCACGGCATCCAGCCGCTGGTCACCTTCGAGAACATGTGCCGATTCATGACCCTGCTGCACGAGGTCACCGGCAATCCCGAGGGCGAGTTCCCGCGGGTGGACCCGCGCGAACCGGCGGCCCCCGCCGAGTCGAAGGCCGGGGGCCGGGTCTGAGAGAGGTGCTGACGTGAATGCCGAACCACCCGAACCGCGCGTCACTGCCGGGAACTGAGCCGTCAGGCGCTCCGCCCGCAACTGAAGGGGCGGGGCGCGGAGAGGATCTCTAGGAGAAGCACTGTGGGGGTCATGGCCCACAAGTACGCCCTCAAGGAGGGCGAACTGCTGGACGTTCCCGACTGGGGTGACGCGCCTGAGACCTGAGACCGGAGGCAGCAGAATGTCACTGCTCTACAAGGAAGACTGGGAAGAGACCAGGGGGCGCTTCGAGGCCTGGTGGGCCGGCGAGTACTTCGGCCGCTGCGCGCTGAGCGTCACCGCGCCGCGCGCCGACGCTCCGGCTGACCCCGAGCCGCCCGGGCCGGGGACGCCCCGGGAGAAGTGGACGGACCTCGACTACCGCAGCGCGCTGGCCGAGTGGCACAACCGCCGCACATTCTACGGCGGCGAAGCCTTCCCGAGATGGGACTACGGCTACCCGGGGCACAAGACGCTCGCGGTCTTCCTGGGATGCCCGATCGAGCTCAGGGACCGCACCGGCTGGCGGGAGCCCGTCCTCGCGGGCGAGCACATCGACGTTGAGTCGCTGGAGCTGGATGAGGAAGGCGCCAACTGGAATTTCACGCTCGACTGGCTGAGGCGCGGAGCGCGCGAGAGCGCCGGCAGGTGCATCCCCGCAGTGGGCGCCTTCGGCGGCTGCGGCGACACCCTGGCCGCACTGCGCGGCACCGACCGGCTGCTGATCGACGTCGCCGATCGACCCGGGGAAGTCCGCACCGCCGACCAGTTCCTGATGGACCGGTGGATGGAGGTCTACGACCGCTTCCACGCGATCACCCGCGAGGCGGCTCAAGGCTCGACCTGCTGGTTCGCGTTGTGGTCTCCGGGGAAGTTCTACGCGACGCAGAACGACTTCGCCTACATGATCTCGCCGAAGATGTTCCGCGAGATCTTCCTGCCCACCCTCGAGAAACAGACGCGGTTCCTGGACCACGCGGTGCACCACGTCGACGGCATCGGCAACTTCCGGCATGTCGACGCGCTCTGCGAGCTGCCCCGCCTGCAGGCGCTGCAGATCCTGCCCGGCGCCGGCAAGCCCAGTCCGCTACACTACATGGACCTGCTCAGGAAGGTGCAGGACGCCGGCAAGAACCTGCACATCAGCATCGCCGCCGGCGAGGTGAGATCCGCCCTCGAGAGCCTGTCGGCGCGGGGCCTCTTCATCAGCACGCGCTGCGACAGCGAGGAAGAGGCCCGCGAACTGCTCAGGCAGGCCGAGAAGTGGTCCCGCGACCGGCGCCCCACGGCAACTGCCGCCGCGGCGGCCGGGGATCCGCCCGGCGGAACTGCCGGCTGAACGGAGAAACCGGGGACTCCAGGGAGAAGACCGGATGAGCGAAAAGCCATGCGCGGGGCTGTTGCCCCTCTACCTCGAGCTCTACGACCAGGTCGCGCCCGGCGCGCGGGAGCGGCACGAGGCCTTCGTCGAGGAAATCGCGGGCGCGCTGGCAGCACGTGGGCTCGAGATCCAAAGAGCCCCGGTCTGCCGCTTGGAGCCGGAGTTCTCCGCGGCGGTGGCAGACCTCGAACGTTCGGGAGTCGACGCGATCTTAACGCTGCACCTTGCCTACTCGCCCTCGGGGGAGTCGGTCGGTCCGCTGAGCGGAACGCGCCTGCCGATCGTGGTCCTGGACACCACACCCGACGCGGAGTTCGGTCTCGATGCCGATCCCGCGCGGATCATGTTCAACCACGGGATCCACGGCGTGCAGGATATGGCCAACATGCTCCGCCGCCACGGCAAGCGCTTCGAGATAGTCGCCGGCCACCCGCAGGAGTCGAACGTGCTCGAGCGCTGCGCGGACCTGGTGCGCGCGGCGCGGGCGGCGGCGCGTTTCGGCAGCACCCGGGCACTGCGCATCGGCGAGAGCTTCCGCGGCATGGGCGACTTCACCGTGCCCGAGGAGGTCATGGAACGGGTTCTGGGCGTCTCCGTGCAGCAGGTGGCCCCCGCGGATCTGGGTCCATACGTCGAGAAGGTGCCCGGAGACGCGGTCAAGGACGAACTGGCGCGCGACGCCGGGGCCTTCGACATCGACTGCCCGGCCGAGGTCCACCGCCGCTCGGTGCTGGTCGGCCTGGCGCTGCGGGCCCTGTTGGAACAGGGCGGTTACTCGGCCTTCAGCGCGAACTTCCTGGCCTTCGACTCCGCGGAGGGCGCGGTGAACACCGTGCCGTTCCTGGAAATCAGCAAGGCCATGGCCAGAGGCACCGGCTACGCCGGCGAGGGCGACGTGCTCACCGCTGCCCTGGTCGGCGCGCTGCTCTCGGCCTGGCCGCAGACCACCTTCACCGAGATCTTCTGCCCGGACTGGAGGGGCGACTCGCTGTTCCTCTCGCACATGGGCGAGATCAACCCCCGGGTCTCGGCGGGGAGGCCACTGCTCTGCGAGCGGCCCTTCCCCTACACGCCCGCCGGGAACCCCGCGGTGCTGGCCTGCGCGCCGGCGCCGGGCGAGGCGGTTTTGGTCAATCTCGCGCCGGGCGGCGAAGACACGTTCGCGCTGATCGCCGCGCCGGTCGAGGTCCTGGGAGAGGCGCAGCACCCCGAGATGAACGACAAGGTCCGCGGGTGGATCCGTCCGCGCCTGCCGGTGGCCGGGTTCCTCGAGGAGTACTCGCGCGCCGGCGGCACGCACCACAGCGCGCTGGTGGCCGGCGACCGCAGCGAGGCCCTGGCGGCCTTCGCCCGCTCGGCCGGGCTGGGTTTCGTGCGGATCGACTGAGGCGGCCGAAACGGAGGAACTCTCATGTGTGCGCTGCAGCAGTTCAACCTGGGCATCGTGGGCGCCTGCGGCCGGGGCAAGAGCTTCAAGGCCGCCTGCGACGCCCTGGGGGCCGTCCGTATCCGGGCGGTCTGCGACATCAACCGGGAGAAGTTGCCCGCGGCGCAGGAGCGCCTGGGCGCGGACGAGGCCTGGGTCGACTACTCCGAGATGCTTGAGAAGTGCGACCTCGACGCGGTGATCCTGGGAACGCCCATGCACCTCCACGTGCCCCAGGCGCTCCCAGCCCTCGCGAAGAACAAGCACGTCCTCAGCGAGGTGCCCGCCGCGGTCTCGCTGGAGGAGTGCAGGCAACTGGTCGCGGCCTGCAAGACCAGCTCCGGCGTCTACATGATGGCCGAGAACTACACCTATCGGCGCCCCAACGTCCTGGTGCGTGAGATGGTCAGGCGCGGCGAGTTCGGCACGCCTTACTACGCCGAGGGCGAGTACCTCCACGAGCTCAAGGAGCTCAACGAAGTCACTGTCTGGCGCCGCAAGTGGCAGACCGGCGTCAACGGCATCACCTACGGCACGCACAGCCTCGGCCCGATCCTGCAATGGATGCCCGGCGACAGGGTGGAGAGCGTGTGCTGCGCCGGCAGCGGTCATCACTTCCGCGACCCGCGCGGCGCCGAGTACGAGAACGAGGACTCCTGCGTGATGCTCGGCAGGATGCGGAGCGGCGGCCTGGTCAAGATCCGCGTGGACATGATCTCCGACCGTCCCCACGCGATGACCAACTACCAGCTGCAGGGCACCGACGGCGCCTACGAGTCGGCGCGCGCCCCGGGCGAGAAGCACAGGGTCTGGCTGCGCTCCCGGCGCGAGAAGCCCGACCAGTGGATGGACCTCGCGGGGCTCGAGGACGAATTCCTGCCCGACTTCTGGAAGAGCGCCGGCGAGGCCGCCAGCAAGGCCGGCCACGGCGGCGGCGACTACTTCGAGGTCCTGGACTTCGTGGACGCCGCGACCGGGAAGCGTCCCCCGGAGATCGGTATCCACGAAGCCATGGACATGACCGTGCCGGGACTGGTCAGCCAGGCGTCCGTCGCCGAGAACGGCGCCTGGCTGCCGGTACCGGACTCGAGAGACTGGTAGCGCCCCCGGGGCGCAAGCCACGAGCTGGGAGGCTCAGGAATAATGGCTGCCAAGAAGCGCGGGAGAGTGCGCGGTGCGATCAAAGTCGGCGTTGTGGGTATCGGCAGGGGCCGGACCTTCATGCGCGGCGCGAAGCACGGCAACATGAAGCTGGTCGCGCTCTGCGACAACTGGGAGGAACCCCTCGCGAAGTTCGGCGCCGAGTACGGCGTCGCCACCTACACCAAGTACGAGGAGTTCCTGAAGCACGACATGGACGCGGTGGTGCTCGCTAACTTCTTCCATGAGCACGCGCCGTTCGCGATTCAAGCCCTGGAGGCCGGCAAGCACGTGATGAGCGAGTGCGCCGCGTGTCATACGCTGGCCGAGGGCGTTGCCCTGGTGCGCGCCGTGGAGAAGAGCGGGCTGACCTACATGTTTGCCGAGAACTACCCGTACTCGGCCTGCAACCAGGAGATGCGCCGACTGTACAGGAAGGGCCACGTCGGCGAGTTCCGCTACGGCGAGGGCGAGTACGTGCACCCCGGCACCGCCGAGTGGCGAATGAGCATCAGCGTGGGCATGGACCACTGGCGCAACTGGATACCCGCCACCTACTACTGCACGCACTCGATCGCGCCGGTGATGTACATCACCGACACCTGGCCGGTGTCGGTCAGCGCCTTCGTGATTCCCTACGACCGGGAAGACCCCGCCATCAACATGACCGTCCGCCGCGGGGACCTGGCCGCGCCGATGCTGCTGCGCATGGACAACGGCGCGGTGATGAAATCGCTGCACGGCGGCCTTCGCGGGCACGGCAACTTCGTGCGCATCCACGGCAACCGCGGGCTGATGGAGAGCTGCCGCCACGGAGACCGGGGCATGCTCCGCGTTCACCGCGAGCCCTTCGACAAGCGCAGGGGCGAACCCACCGAGACGGTCTACAAGCCGGACTTCCCGGCGCACCACGAGAAGGCGATCCGCGCCGGCCACGCCGGAGGGGACTTCTTCACGAACTACCACTTCGCCCGGGCGATCCGCACCGGCCGGCCGCCGTTCCTCGACGTCTATCGCGGCGTGGCCATGAGCATCTGCGGCGTGCAGGGCTGGCGCTCGGCGCTGGCCGGCGGCGCCCCGATGGAAGTGCCCGACTTCCGCGGGGAATCGGCACGCCGGAAATACGCCAGTGATCACTGGTCGCCGGACCCCACGCGCAAGGGCAAGAAGCCGCCGACCAGCGTCCTGGGAAAGATCACCCCCTCGCGGAAGGCAATCGCCCTCGCCAGGAAGGTCTGGGCCGCCCAGCGCAGCACCGGAGTGTGAGTTGAGCAGAGATCAGCGGGATCTGCCGCAACTGCAGATGGTCTGGCCGCGGGCGCGGGCCGCCAACCCGCCTCTCGTGAGCGTCGCCGGCGGCTACACGCTGCGGAAATTCCGTCCCGCCGAGACGGAGCAGTACATCGAACTGGCCCGCGAGGCGGGCTTCGACCACTTCTCCGCCGAAATCCTGGCCGGCTACAGCGCCACGGTTATCCCGGGCGGCTTCTTCGTGGTCGAACACGACCCCAGCGGCGAACTGGCCGCCTCGGCGATGGCCCAGCACGCCTCGGACGAGATGCACCCCGAGGGCGGCGTGCTCGGCTGGGTGATGGGTCGGGCGGCGCACTCCGGCAAGGGGTTGGGCCTGACGGTCTGCGCCGCAGTCACCGGCAGGCTGCTCGCGGCGGGCTACCGGGAAATCTACCTCAAGACCGACGACTCGCGGCTGCCGGCGCTCAAGACCTACCTCAAGCTGGGCTGGGTGCCGCTGCTGTTCACCCCGGACATGGAGTCGCGGTGGCAGCGGGTCTGCGCTAGACTTGCCTGGCCCTTCGAGCCCGACAGGTGGCCGCGTCACGGAAAGAGGTCGGATTGAGCGACTGCTGCATCGGCGTGGATCTCGGCACCACCGGCATCAAGGTGGGACTCTTCGACCAGACCGGCACGCCGCTGGCCGAGGCCGCGCGCGAGATTCACCTCGACACGCCGCAACCGGGCTTCGCCGAGTTCGACGGCAAGGCTTACGCCGACCTCTGCTTCGAGGCAATCCGGGAAGTCGCCGCGGGCAACCCCGGGCGCGTGGGGGCCATCGGCTTCTCGAGCCAGGCGCAGACCTTCGTTCTGCTGGGCGAGGACGATCTCCCGGTGCGGCCGGCGGTCAGCTGGCTGGACGTGCGCGCGGGCAGCGAGTCCGAGGAGCTCTCGGAGCTCGCCGCCCGCGGCATCAACGTGCTGGCCAGCTGCCCCAAGGTGCTGTGGCTCAAGCGCAACGAGCCTCGGAGCCTCGAGCGGGCCCGCCGTCTGCTGGTCGTCAATGACTATTTGATCCACCGCCTGACCGGCCGGGCGGCCAGCGACCCGGTGACGGCGGGTTCGACCGGCGCCTACGATCGCACCGCCGGTTGCTGGGACACTTCGGTCCTGGAAGCCTGCGGGCTTTCCAGCGGCGCGGTTCCCGACGTGCTGCAGCCGGGAGAACCCGCGGGCAGCCTGAGCGCCGCGGCCGCCGAAGCCCTGGGGCTTTCGACCGGCGTGCTGGTGGCGGTGGGCACCAACGACCAGGCCGCCGGCGCGATCGGCGCGGGCAACGTGCGTTGCGGCCTGGGCTCGGCCGCGATGGGTACCGCCCTGGCGGTGATGGTCTCCGGCGATTCCCGCGAGGGGCTGCCCCCCGGGATCTCGGGAATGCGCCACCCTGCCGCCGGGGAGGGCGGCGCGGAGTTCCTGCTGCTGGGTTTCGCCAAGACCTCGGGCGTGGTCCTGGAGTGGTTCCGCGAGAACTTCGAGCCCGGCACGAGTTACGAGGAGCTCTTCTCCGCCGCAGCGGCCGTTCCCCCCGGCGCCGAGGGCCTCAGCTGCCTGCCGCACTTCTCGGGCACCGCCACGCCGGACTTCAGGGCGGATGCCCGCGGCGCCTTCGCGGGCCTTTCGCTTTCCCACACCCGCGCGCACCTGTTCCGCGCGGTGGTTGAGTCGCTGAGCTTCACGGTTCGCGAGAACCTGGAGCTCATCTCCGCCGCCGCCGAAGCGCGCGAGGTTCGCGCCATCGGCGGCGGGGCGCGCTCGGATGCCTGGCTCGCGATCGTCGCCGACGTGACCGGCCTGCCGGTCGAACGGCCCGCGGTGCGCGAGGCAGCCTGCCTGGGCGCGGCTGAACTTGCGATGGTGGCCACCGGCGCCTACGATTCCGTGGCCGCCTGCGCGGGGTCGCTGTATACGGCCGAGCGGCGCTTCGACCCCGACCCCGCGAACCGGGGGGCATACGGGGAAGCCTACGGGCGATACCGGGAACTGCGCGCTTCGCTCTACCGGTAGCAGGCCGCGAGAGAACGACCCGCTCAAACCGGAGGGCCGGATGATGGAGGTCTGATCTTGTCCAGGAAGAAGATCCGTTTCGGGATAATCGGCGCCGGGCTCATGAGCCGGGAGTTCGCCTCGGCCGCCGCGCGCTGGTGCCACCTCACCGGCGTCGACTTCGAACCGGAAGTGGTCGCGGTCGCCAGCCGCACCGACAAGTCGGTGAGCTGGTTCCGCGAGCACGTTCCGTCGGTCAGGCTGGCCACCACCGACTGGCGCGAGGTGCTGGCCTGCCCGGAGGTCGAGGCGGTCTACGTGGCCGTGCCCCACGACCTGCACGCGGAGGTCTACGCCGCGGCGCTCTCGGCCGGCAAGCACCTGCTGGGCGAGAAGCCCTTCGGCATCGACCTCGAAGCCAACCGCAAGATCAACGAGGCGATCGCGGCGCACCCGGAGTGCTTCACGCGCTGCGTCACGCAGCTGGCGTTCTTCCCCGGCGCGCTGAAGATCCTTGGCTGGGCGCGCGAGGGCCGCTTCGGGAAGATCATCGAGGTCGAGGCCGGCTTCTGGCACTCCAGCGACCTGGATCCAGACAAGGCCATCAACTGGAAGCGCATGCTGGCGACCAACGGCAAGTACGGCTGCATGGGCGACCTGGGCATGCACGTCTGCTACCTGCCGTTCAGGCTGGGCTGGAAGCCCAAGAACGTCCGCGCGCTGCTCTCGAACATCATGACCGAGCGGCCCGACGGCGCGGGCAATCGCGTTCCATGTGAGACCTGGGACAACGCCATCCTCTGCTGCGAGGCCGGCGCCCCCGACGGCCAGACCTTCCCGATGACGATCTCGACGAAGCGGATCATGCCCGGCCACGGCAACAGCTGGTTCCTGAACGTGATCGGCACGCGCTTCAGCGCGCAGTTCTCGACGCAGAACCCCAAGCAGATCCGCTTCATGGAGTACCGGCCGGGGGGCGAGCAGGCCTGGCAGGTGCTGGACCTGCCACACGCGTCCGCGTACCCGACGATCACCGGGAAGATCTTCGAGTTCAACTTCTCGGACGCCCTGATGCAGATGATCGCCGCGTACCTCGACGAACTGGTCCACGGCGAAGAGATGACCGGGGCACTGGCCTGCGCCACACCGGAAGAAGTCGAACTCAGCCACAGGCTCTTCACCGCCGCGCTCGAATCCCAGCGCACGGGCGCAACGGTGGAAATCGAATGACCGGGGGTTTTCACCACAGAGGACACGGAGGAGACAAGTCTTGACGTCAGTCCCCGAGACCATGCGCGCGATTACGCTCAGAGGCGCGGGGTTCGAGCACCTCGCGCTCGAGGAGGTACCGGTGCCGAGGCCCGGCCCGAAACAGATGCTCGCGCGGGTCGACGCCGCGGGGGTCTGCACCTCGCTCATCAAGATCGTCGAGCAGGGCGCGAGCCACAGCCAGATTCACGGCTGGGACCTCGCGGAGCACCCCCTGATCCTCGGCGACGAGGGCGCGGTGACGATCCTCGAGGTCGGGGCGGAGCTCGAGGGGCGGTTCGCCCCCGGGCAGCGCTGCAGCATTCAGCCTGCCGTGGATCACGAACCCGTGAACTGGCGCGAGCGCTATAGGAACAACGCAGAGGGCGTCGCCAAGGTGGCGGTGGGCTATACGCTCCCCGGCCACCTGGCCGAGTACATCCTGATCACCGAGGAGACGATAGCGGCCGGCTGCGCGATCCCGCTGCCCGATCAGGATATGCCCGCGGCTCACGCCGCCGCGGCCGAGCCCATCTCGTGCTGCGTCTCGGCGCAGGAACACCACATGCACCTGGCCCAGCCGGGACCCCGCCAGAAGCGCGGCGCGCAGCCGGGCCTGAAGGCCGGCGGCGTCGCGGTGATAGTCGGCGCCGGGGCCATGGGCCGGATGCACGTGGACGTGGCCATCAGCTACAAACCCCGGGCGATCGTCTGCGCCGACTTCATCGCCGAGCGCCTGAAGCTCGTCGAGAAGCTCTTCGCCGCACGCGCCCTTTCCCAGGGCGTGAAGCTGGTCTGCGTCAACCCCAGGGAAGCCGATCTCGGCGAGGTCGTGGGCGAGCTCACCGCCCGCCTCGGCGCCGACGACGTGATCGTCGCAGTGGGCTCGAAGCCGGCGATAGAGGGTGCCCAGAAGCTCTGCGGCCGCGGCGCGGTCCTGAACCTCTTCGGGGGGCTCAAGAAGGGCGAGGACGTCGTCGACCTCGACACCGGCATCGTACACTACAGGGAAATCAACGTCACCGGCTCCAGCGGCGGCTCGCCCTGGGACGTCGAGCACACGCTGGGCTTGATGGCCGAAGCGAAGATCGAAACCGCTGCGCACATAACCCGCATCGCCGACCTCGAACACGTGCCCGAGATCATCGCCATGATCAAGCGCCAGGAGCTCGACGGCAAGGCCATCGTCTACCCGCACCGTCGCGTCGACGAGATCCGCAGCGTCGAGCGCTGGACGGCCGGCGACGAGCAGAAGTTCCTCGCGGTTTGAGATGGCTCTCGGAGGCTCGCGCACGTTCGTGAATTTCGGCTTCGGCGCCATCGGCGCCGGGCTGATGCTCTACGAGGCATTCGAGTCCGGCAACTTCGCACGCCTGGTGGTCGCCGAGGTGGTTCCCGAAGTCGTCGCGGCGCTGCGCGCCTCGGGCGGCTGCTACTCGGTGAACATCGCCCGCGCCGACCGCGTCGACGTGGCCCGCGTCGGGCCCGTGGAGGTCCTGGACCCCAACGACACGGCGGATCGCGAGAAGCTGGTCGCGGCGATCTCCTCCGCGGAGGAAATCGCCACCGCGGTCCCCAGCGTGAAGTTCTACGCCTCGGAAGGGGAGGGCAGCCTGCACCGCGTGATGGCTGCCGGCCTGGCCCGCAAGGCGAGCGACGGCGGCCCGCGCGCCGCCGTCTACGCCGCCGAGAACAACAACCACGCCGCCGAGGAACTCGAGAGGTGCGTGCGCGGCGAGCTCCCGGAGAGCGCCGGCGCTCAGCTGGCGAGTCGCGTTCGCTTCCTGAACACCGTCATCGGCAAGATGAGCGGCCTGGTAGGCGAAGGCAGCGGGCTCGAACCGGTCACCCCCGGGAGCGGGCGGGCGTTCCTGGTCGAGGAGTTCAACCGCATCCTGGTCTCGGCGCCGGGCCTCGAGGGTTTCGAGCGCGGCATTTCGGCCTTCGTCGAAAAGCCGGACCTGCTGCCGTTCGAAGAGGCCAAGCTCTTCGGCCACAACGCCACCCACGCGCTGGCCGCCTACCTCGGAGCCGAACTGGGCGTCGCGCGGATCGGCGAACTGCGCGACGTACCCGGTTTCGTGGAGTTCCTGCGCGCGGCCTTCGTCGAGGAGTCCGGTGCGGCGCTGGTGAAGAAGCACGCCGGCGTGGACGAGCTCTTCACCGCGGAAGGTTACCGCGCCTACGCCGGGGATCTGCTGGCGCGCATGACCAACCCCCACCTCGGCGACACCGTCGAGCGCGTGGGCCGCGACCCGCGTCGCAAGCTGGGCTGGAACGACCGCCTGGTGGGGACGATGCGCACCTGCCTGTCGCAGGAAGTGAGTCCGCGGCGCTACGCGCTGGGCGCCGCCGCCGGTTTCGCGCAGCTCAGCCCCGACACGCTCTCGGGCCCCGAAGCCCTCGAGCGCCTGGCGCGCAGCACCTGGGAAGACTCGGGGGCGACGCCGCAGGAGCTCGCCGCAGTGCTCGCGGCGCTGGAGGAGGGCCGCGGACTCTTCACGCTCTGGCGCGCAGCGGGTCGTCCCGACCTGCCGGAGTTCCTGGCCTCCGGCTGATCCGTCACGCGCACCGGCGCCGGGCCATTATGTGTCAAGACAACTACTGTCGCTACCTCCGCACGAGGCAGCGACGTTGACGGTTCGGCGGCCGCGGCTATGCTTTCGGGGCAGTGGAGGGCTCTTGATGACGGCGCGCGCGCGGCTTGGCGGCATTCTGACGTTGACGGTTCGGCGGCCGCGGCTATGCTTTCGGGGCAGTGGAGGGCTCTTGATGACGGCGCGCGCGCGGCTTGGCGGCATTCTGGCGATCCTGTTACTGGGCAGTGCGGCCTCGGCCGCGGAGGGCGGCTTCGGGGGGCTCTTCCGGCCCTGGCCCGAGGGCCAGGTCTCGCGCGGGGGCGGCAACCTCAAGGTCTACACCGTAGAGGACGTCGAGGGCTCGGGTGAGGACTTCGCGATCTGGGGCTTCGGCGTCAACGACACCGTGCCGATCATCCAGGCCGGCAGCGACGAGCTGCTCTTCAACGTCAGCTACCGCAACCTCCAGATCGACACCGGCGCCCGGCTGCCGCGCACCCCCGACCGCGACTTCCCCGAGGACCTGCACCGCATCAGCCTGGGACTGACCTACCGCCACGACTACGGCGACGGCCGCAGTATCGTGTTGATGGCCCGCTTGGGCTCGGCCAGCGACGGACTCTTCGCCGACGAGACCGTGACCGTTTCGGGCCTGGGCATGATGCGCCTCCCGGACGGCCACGGCCGCAACGCCTGGATCCTGGGGTTGAGCTACCGCGACCGCATCGGAAGCGACGGCGACGGCGACGGGCCGCTGGAAGGCGTGTCCATCCCGCTGCCGGTCATAGCCTACAGCTGGGCTTTCGGCCGGCGCAGCGGAGCAGTGGTGGGACTGCCTTTCTCGGGCGTCCACGCCGAGACCGAGAACGGCTTCAAGTTCGACTTCAACTACATGCTGCTGCGCACGGTCCGCGCCAAGGTGGCGTACGGGCTGCGCGAGAATCTTGACCTCTATGGAACCTTCGCCTGGGATTCCGAAAGCTACTGGCTCGAAGACCGCCCCGACGACGACGATCGCCTGGCCTTCTACGAAAAGCGCCTCGGGCTGGGGTTCGACATCAAGCTCGGCGAACGCGTCAAGCTGGGACTCGAGACCGGTTGGAGCTTCGACCGCTTCGTCTACGAGGACGAAGACTACGACGACCGCAAAGACAACTGGCTCGAGATCGAGGACGCGCTCTACGGCAAGGTGGTGCTGAAGGTTTCGTTCTGAACCACCGAGACACAGAGGCACGGAGAACCCCGGGGCTTTCCTTCCATCCGCAGATTACGCGGATTGACGCAAATTGCCCATTGACCCTTTGGCCGCGGCAAGGCGGCGCCGCACAGCGGGCGATCGTTCTGCCGCGGTCATAATCTGCAATATCTGCGTAATCTGCGGATAGACAGGGATGGTCCTCTCTGTGCCTCTGTGCCTCTGTGCCTCTGTGGTTCAGGAAATGTCCGTTGCCGCCCTCGCGCCCGGGCGTAGAATTACGCCGCTTTCAGATTGCGGAGGCGGATAATGTCCAAATGCAGAGGCAAAGGCATCAAGCTCCCCAAGAAGTTCATCAGCAAGTACCCCCACAGGTTCAGCAAGGGAAAAGAGAAGTTCCTGGCCGGCAAGCGCATCCTGCCCAAGCCGATCACGGGGCGGGAGAAGCTCACCGATCTCGTGGACAACACGTTCCTGGCGTACAACTCCGCGCGACTGCAGGAGGCCTGCCGGCTCTTCACCGAGAAGATGCTCGGCGCGAGGGTCACCGTGGGCATGAGCGTCGCCGGGGCACTGACGCCGGCGGGACTCGGTTCGTCGGCGATCGTTCCCCTGATCAAATCGGGGTTCGTCGACTGGATCGTTAGCACCGGTGCGAACCTCTATCACGATCTGCACCACGCCATGAACCTGCCGCTGTACAAGAGCTCGCCCTTCGTGAGCGACCCCCAGCTGCGCGAGCTGGGTGTCGTACGCATCTACGACATCCTGCTCGACTACAACAGCGTGCTGATGGCCACCGACGACATTTTGCGAAAAGTACTGATGCAGCCCGAGTTCCAGAAGGAGATGGGGACAGCCGAGCTGCACTACAGGCTCGGCAGGTACGCCGCCGAGTTCGAGAAGCAGACCGGCCTGAAAGACGCCTCGATGCTCGCGGCGGCCTACCGCGCAGGCGTGCCCTGCTTCTGCCCTTCGCCGGGCGACTCGACCATCGGCATGAACGTCGCGGGCATCGAGTTGCGCGGCAGCAGGCTGCGCGTCAACCCCAGCATCGACGTGAATGAGTCTACGGCGATCGTGCTCCACGCCCAGCAGCACGGCGGCAAGACCGCCGCGGTGCTGGTCGGCGGCGGCTCACCCAAGAACTTCATGCTCCAGACCGAGCCGCAGATCCAGGAAGTGCTGCGCATCCCCGAGTTCGGCCACGACTTCTTCCTCCAGTACACGGATGCCCGCCCGGACACCGGCGGCCTCAGCGGCGCGACTCCACAAGAAGCCGTCAGCTGGGGCAAGGTCGATCCCAACCAGCTGCCCGACGCGGTGGTCTGTTACCTCGACAGCACCGTGGCCCTGCCGATGATGACCCACTACGCGCTCGCCAAGCACGAGCGCCGCAAGCTCAAGCGCCTCTACGACAGGTTGCCGAAGTTCACGAAGGAGCTCGAGAAGGCGTACTTCGAGCACAACAGGTAGGACGCCGGTCCACTCACGAAGAAGAACGGCCCCGGTTGCCCGGGGCCGTTCTGGGGTAACGTGTTTGCCTGTTCAGCTATGTTACTGAACCGGCGTCACGTTGCGAGCTTCGGGGCCCTTCTGACCTTCGGCCGCCTCAAACTCTACCTTCTGTCCTTCCTGCAGCGTCTTGAATCCCTCACCCGCGATGTTGGAGTGGTGGACAAACAGGTCCTTACTCCCGTCATCAGGAACGATGAATCCGTAACCCTTCTGATCACTGAACCACTTTACCGAGCCGCTTGCCAATGTTCTACCTCCTGGTACATATCCTGGGCCGCGGCCAAGACCGTCTCGTCCGAAACCCGGCGTATTATAGGGCAAGCCCCGCAAGATAGCAAAGGACAGTAACCGCGAGGCCGGGAGGGACTGCACATCCCCGAGTTCGGCCACGATTGGCTTCTCCAGTGCGCGGGTCCACCGCCTGAGGATAGCCTTGGGCTGCCGCCTGGCAAACATCCATGTCCGCACCCGGCGCAGACAATCGCCGTCCTACTGTCTTCTGCTGGTCACAGCCTCGAAGACCGCCGTCGAGAGAGGGTAACGGGCGTCTCCCTTGGCGCCAGCGATGTACTCCTGGCCCAGCGAGAAAGTCATTACTCCGCCGAGGCCGAGCTCCTTCTTCAGCGCGATATACTCGCCCACCCGCTTGGGATCGGTGAAGGCCACAAACGCGTCATTCTCGTAACCGGGCACATCGTAGGAGATGTATGAATTCCTGGTCTCGGGATCCCGGCGTTTGAGCCCCTTGGACCAGTAGACCGACTTGACCAGTTCGTTGAAGTTCATCCTGATCCTGGTGTCTTGCGCGGTCTTCTTCTCGGCAAAGAGCTGCCCGGGACCGGTAACGCCGTTCCTGCCCTCGAGCCGCCTCCTGCCCTTCTGCCCGCGACAGAAGAAGGGTATGCCCAAGCCGATCTTGCTGGCGGGTATCCTCGGAAGCCCCCTGCGGGTCTTGTTCAGGTAATACCAGAGAGTCTCCTCCTGGGACTTGAGGTTGCCCCTGCCGCCGAACTTCTGCCCAGCGCCCTTGCGAACGGCACAGTGGTACCAGGTCCTGTCGGCAGCGATGTTGTTGTAACGCGTGGTGTCGCCTTCGTAACCCATGAGGTTGATCTGGTCGATCTTGTCCGCAACCGCTCCGACCGCATGCCTCTTGCTGATGGACACCGCGGTGGTGATCGTCTTGTCGGGAAGTGCGGCCCGGAGCCTGGTGATCAGCGCGCCGAACTGAGCGGCATTCGGACTGCCTTCCCAGTCCACGTCGATCCCGTCGTAGTCCTTTTCCTTGACGTAGGCCGCCAGCAGGGCCACGAAAGCATCGATGTGCTTCGGGCTGGTATTGGCCAGCATGGCCGCGTCTATCTTCGCGTCCCTCGTCGAGATCAAAGAGAACAGGGCCTTCACTCCGTGCGCGTGCGCGGCACGCACGAAGCTCGCCCGGTTTTCGAACCTGAAGGTGGTGGTGTCCAGCCCGGGCTTTCCGTCCTTGAACGCCGGGTAGACCTGGAAGTGTATTACGTGGGTGTACTTGTCCCAGGGTATCTCGGAGATCGGCAACTGCTTGTAGGTGTGCTTGTTGTTGACGTAGGTCGTCCTCCACCCGCCCTCCGGCCTGGCCACCAGGGGATGGGCCTTGATCCACGCCGCCCGGGCCTTGTCCCAGATCGAACGGTCGGTGACCACCCTGAATCCCTTCTGGATCTGTCCGGGATATTCGCCTTTGCCCAGCCACACGATGACGTTGTTCTCCGACTCGTGCAGCTTGGGAAACGGCAGACCTCTCTTGCCGCTCCAGGGGAGTTGCTCGAGCATGAAGATGTTGTTCTTGAGCGACAGCCGGGGCGCAAACCTGTTCCATTTCGTGAAGCCCATGTGCCCGTTCCCGGGTTTGTACCAATGCTTGGGCCCCGGTCCGGGCAGGGGCTGCAGCCGCATCAGGCTGTTCTGCATGGTTACCAGGTTCTTGCTGTGGTCGGTGTCTCCGGTATTCCGGCAGGAGATACCCACAAAGACACCATCGAAAAAACAGTCGTCGATGGTCCCGGAATTCATATTGTCGTTCTCGACGGCGTCGTCGCGCACGTAGCTGAGCCAGCAGTTGCGGATTGTCCAGTTCGGCGCGTTGGCCTGAGGCCTGATGCCGTCCCAAACATTGTGGGCCCTCAGCCCGTCCAGGGTAAAACCCGGCGCCCGTTTCTTTCCAAAGACAAAGGCGCAGCTGTTCCCGCTGCCGGTGCGGCCCTCGTTGTACATATTCTTCCATCCGGCCTTCAGGCTCATGGTGCCCAGCACCGAGCCCCCGCACCAGGTGCCGTTCTTGACCCCGTCGATGATGACCGGATACTTCTGTTTCGCAGGACGCGGGTAGTTCTCGAATTTCCAGGACGCGCGGCGCGCATCGAAGACGGTATTGTCCGGACTTACGCCGGGCCGGTACTGTTCGTACTTCCGGCCGTAGTCCTTATCGAGCACTGTCTTCGGTCCGCTTTCCCGGGCAAGAGCCTCGAAGGTATCGTCCTCCTGCGCCAGCGCCGGAAGTCCGGCGCAGCAGGTCAGCAGCAGAACTGCCGCACCGGCCGCAAATCCAAAGCCGGTGCGGTGACCCAGCAACCGCGAATTGGAGATGCAGGAAAGTTGCATTCCGTATATCCTTTACTTTACCTGAATGACCGTGAGGGGCACTCAGCATCCGTGTCGAGCAGTCTGGCCGTGACCGTACCGGCCTTGGCGGTCACGAGGTAGACACTGCCGCAGCGCCTCGCCCGCAGCTTGACAATGCCGAAGCCCGGCACGTTGACGGTTACGTCGCAGTCCTGCCCATCGGCGGCCCAGGCGGCAACCAGGCATTCGGGCCTGGTCTTGTGGCGGCGGGCCAGCACGCGCACGCCGCGGCCGAGTTTGAGGGCCCGGGCAACGTCCTTACTGCCGCCGGGCCACGCAGCGGGTTTAGCGATGGCCTTGCCGCTGGCGATGGACTTGTAGATGAAGGGTGTTTTATCCTTGTCCCTTTCGAGAGCTTTTAGTTCTTCAGGAACCAGTTCGTAGGCGGGTTGTTCCAGCGACCAGACGTGGCGGCAGTCTCCGGGAACCAGTTCGCCGTTGCGGATATAGTCTTCGAGGTGACTGTAAAAGGCGTGGACCCGCCCGAGGGCAATCATCTGCTTCATCCAGTAGGGCGCGGAATCCGGCTTGAAACCCGACTTGAAGTCCGGGTAGTGGTAGGCCCCGGCGTTGCCGCCGAGCGTGCCCATCAGGTATACGCACTTGAGGAAGCCCATGTAGCTGCGCATGTCCTCGTCTTTCTTCTTGCACCAGAACCAGCTGTATGCCAAGGGTTGCCCCAATGCGAGCTGCCTGCCGGTGCTGTTCAGAGCCATGCTCAGGATATCCATCTTACCGGTCCAGCCGGAGTTGAAGTGGTTGGCATAGAGCTCAACGCTGGCCAGGTCGGAGACCGGCTTCATGTGCTTATAGTCGTAGGCCCACCGGCTCCAGCCGCCGTAGCGGCCGCGGTGAGGGCAACCGGAGGTCGTGTAGTAGATGTAGAGTTCGCGGTCCGGCACGGCCTTGCGGACGGCATCAGCGATCAGCATTTCGGCGCGGGCCTTGCGCTCAGACAGGAAATCGAACCAGTCACCGCCCCGGGCCTCAATGGCTTTGGTAATCGCCGGATCCTGCTTCCAGACCTTACCGGCGAAGCCCCACACACCGAGGCCGTACTCGCCCCCGTTTAGCACAATTGCGATCGGCACCATCTTGCGGACGGCCGCCAGCGACTCGGCGCGACCCCGGCCGCACTCGACCCACAGTGCGTCCGGCGCCAGGGGGCTTACCACCGTCTTCATGCCGGGATGCCAGAGGTTACCATCGTAGGACTTGGCCGTGGCGCTGAGCAGGTTGCCCTTAGCGTCCCGGGACCAGGTACCGGCCGGAGGCTTATCCGGCCAGTACCGGTTGCAGATCACTGACAGCTTGTACTTCTTCGGGTCGGACTTGACCAGGGCTATAGACCTGGCCTCGTCGCTGTCGGGATCTTCAATCAGCGCAAGGGTCTTGCTGGTGACGTACCCGTTTAGCTCCACCGCATATCCCCAGTTGTCGGCAAACATCTTGCGTTGCTCGAAGGGCTGATTCCATCCAAAGCGGCTCAGCGGCGGCAGGGTGTGGCCCTTCTTGAACTTCGGCGGCTTCTGCGCGGCCAGGTACTCGAGCGGCGTCACCAGGCCCCGGGCCTTATACAGCGCTGCGAGGTGCCGTTCCTCGTCCCTGACCGCCTGCCGGTAGGCGGCGATCTGTTTCTTCAGTTGCGGGTGGTTCTGCAATTCGCGCACAGCGGTGCTTACCAGGCGCCGGCGCAGCAGGGACAGAGAACTGTTGACTTGTTTGGCGCGCCGGGATTCTTCCGGCATGAGCCTCTTCTTGAGTCTTTGCGTTTCCTGGTAACACTTGTAGGAGGCCTTACCGAGCGCCTTGGCATTGCCGTGGTTTCCGGCTTTCCGCGCTGCCCGGCGGTCCGCGTCAAGCCGGGACTTGCGGGTTGCGATAGCCCTGTACTCCGAACTGGTCTCCAGCGCCTTCCTGAACTTCGCTTCCAGGATCTTCTTCTCTGCCGTCAGCTGCGAGTATTGCTGCTGCAGACGGGTGAATGCCTGAGGGACTCCCTTGACCCCGGGGATCTCCCGCTCTATGGCGGACCTGGCAATACCGGCCCGCCTGCGGGCCTTTTCCATGGCCGCCTGATGTGCGGCGCCGGGTTCGGCTCCGTGACAAATGATGCCGGCGGATGTCGCCGAAATTACGGCCACTGCGACCAGCGACCAGTTGCTGGAAGTCTGCCCGTGCACGGATCCGCTCCTTTCCCCTTCTCGGGCTGCACCCCCGGCGCAGCCGGTTCTGCGGGCGTTCTTGCTCGAAGCCCGGTTCGATGCCCGGGACCGGACGATGCCCTCACTTTTTAAGTTTCACATCGCGGTGCTGCCGCGGCGTCCCCAGGCGCGAGTCCGCAAAGTTGGGCCTGTCCGCCCCCCTGCGGTCAAGGACCCCCGGAAAGAGGAGGTGGTTCATCACCTCCAGGTTCAAGAGCTCTACGACATAGGCCTCGTAGCCTGTCAGCTCACCGCCCGGCCGGACCTTGCTGCGCGGCCGGGTACCCTTGCCGAACAACCCCAGCTCCTCGACTCTGGACTTCGCCTGCGCGTAAGCGGCCTTGGCCTTCCGGTCGGTGCAGGCCGCCGCCAGCGCGTCGATGGCCCTGGCGTTGGCGGGATACAGCGCGTGGTCGGCGCGGATGGAGTTCAAGGCCCCTTCTAGAACGTCCCGTGCCGAAAGCCTCGCAGCGGGGTCGACTGCGAGCAGCGCCTTGCCCAGCTCCCGGCAGGCCTTGGCCTGCGCGGCACGCTGCTTCTTGTCGAGCTTCCCGCGTGCGTTGATCCTGGAAGCCATGTCCGGCTTGCAGGCAGACGCCGCCCGGGCGACCGCCGACCACCCCGGACCGCGCAATCGCTTTCGGAGCAGTTGCGCGCCCAACCCCCGGCTCCTGCCGGTCGCGGCGGCCAGCAGGGCCGGCCAGTCGATGATATCGTAGGGCTTCTTCGATCCGGCGGGCGTCACAAGCCTGGCGGGATTGTCAATCGGATAGCCGATCCGGGTGTCGCCAACCGCGTAATAGATGTCGAGGGGTTCGCCCTTTGGCCCGTAGGTCCGCGACTCGCAATCCAGGTAGAACACGGTCACGAACGCCGGCGCGGACCAGTGGCCGCCGCTGCTCGCGAATACCCCGATGTCCACCCGGTTGGACTCGATGCCGGTGCCCGCAGCCGAAGTGCGCCCGTGCCAGGGAATCTCCAGTTCGGCCGCGGAGCCGTCGGCTCCGGGCCTTATGGTGATGCGCTTGGCGTCCCCGCGCAGAACCACCCACCGGTATCTCAGAGGTCCGTTGTTGAGACTCGCGCTCCTTGCGGCGCTGACGGTCATGCGTTTGATGTATTCTCTCGACCGGTGCACCCTGGCGATCGCCTGGCTGGTGTCGAAGAGCTTCTCGGGGCGGCCGCCGACCTTCGTGAAGTCCTCCTTGGCTACCTCCAGGCTGACCAGTGGCGGAACGGTCCTGAGCGTCATCCGCTGGGCGGCGGTGACCATCTTCACCGGGTCGAGCTTCTTGCCGTCGAAGACCGTGGGGTGAGCCAGCCCGGTGAAGTAGTCGCCGGGCCTGGCGACGTCCTTGTAGCAGGAGCGCATGACGGCCTGCACGGTGGGCATCAGCAGATTCTCTTTGACGAGGCGTTTCTTCACCTCCGGGCGGAAAGCGGCCATGGTGTGGAATACGGCTCGCAGAAAGGCGCGGTCCGACCCGGAAGAGCCCTGCGAGACTATCAGGTAGGGTGTGTTCGCGGGGAAGAGGTCGCCGTGTTCGGGGCGGCCGTTGCGACCCGGTCCGTGGTCCCGGTGCTCCGGGTAGACGTAGAGGTTGTTGGCCCGGTACTGGGCATGGATCCTGGAGGCCGAATACTGCGAGCGGTAGAAGCTGCGACCGTGACTGATGCTGCCCGGACCGCCGCGGGAACTCCGCCTCTTCATCACCGTGGAAGAATTGCCCACGGTGACCCCGGGACAGAGCCTGTACTGCGACCCCATTATTCGGCCGGAATAGGATCCGACCTGCGGGAACTTCCCGGTCTGCAGGCGCGAGTGGCCCCCGTCGCGGTTCTGATAGGTGTCCCCGGTATTGCCGGCAGCTGTTCCCTGCCGCCACCAGCCGTTCACCAACCTGGCCTCATCGCTCTTCCAGAGCGAAGGCATCGCCCTGGGGTTTCCAGGTGCGATCTGGCCCGATTTCTCGCCGGCCGAAGCGACGGTCCCCGCCGCGCCGGCGAGCACCGCCGCCGCGAGCAGGGCGCGCGCCGCACCGCATATCTGAAGCGATCGCGTCCTCTGGTGATCCGATTTCCCTTCCGGAAGCAGCTTGCGGCAATCCGCGGTTCCCGGTCGAGCGTGGCGGAGCGCGGGATCCATGGAAAGATCTCCTCGGCGGGCCGCAGGTGCGATGTCAATGATAGCCCGGGCGGGGGCCCGGTCAAGAGGGGCGGCCCCCGCAACCGACGTTGAATCTCCCGGGCTCGCGCGCATACTTCCCGGCAGGTCCCCGGGGAGGAACCATCGGTGATTCCGTCCAGTCAACTCCAGCAGCTCGCCGCCGAGCACGGCACGCCGCTCTTCGTGATCGACCACGAAGAGATCCGGCGCAGCTACCGCGCATTTCGTGAAGGGCTGCCGCGGGTGCAGGCCTATTACGCGGTCAAGGCCAACCCCGATCCGCGGGTCGTCAAGACTCTTTACGACGCCGGCGCCAGCTTCGACGTGGCCAGCATGCCGGAGTTCCTGATCGTCCACGAGAACATCGCGGCGCTGCCCGACGCCGAGCGCCAGAAGTACATCTGGGACAAGATCATCTACTCGAATCCCATCAAGGACGTGGCCACCCTGCGGGAGCTCGACCAGTACAAGCCGCTGGTGACCTACGACAACCTCGAAGAGGTCGGCAAGGTCGCGAAGCACGCGCCGCACGCGGGGCTGGTATTGCGCATAAAGGTGCCCAATACCGGCTCGATGGTCGAGCTCTCCCCCAAGTTCGGCGCCGCGCCGGCCGAGGCGGTGGACCTGATCGCCGCGGCGCAGGACGCCGGGCTGACCGTCGAGGGCATCAGCTTCCACGTAGGCAGCCAGTGCACCAACTTCGAGAACTACGTGCAGGCTCTCAGCCTCTCATCGGGGGTCATGCGCGAGGTCCGCGCCCGGGGTTTCGACAGGATGAAGCTGCTGGATATCGGCGGGGGCTTCCCGGTCCCCTACGACCAGAGCATCGAACCCTTCGAAGAACTGGCCAGGCGAATCAACTCGGAAATAGAGCGGCTCTTCCCCCCCGAGATCGAGATCCTCGCCGAGCCCGGCCGCTTCATCGCCGCCAGCGCGGCGACGCTGGTGGTCGAGATAATCGGCAAGGCCCTGCGCGACGGCAAGCTCTGCTACTACGTCAACGACGGGATCTACCACACCTACTCCGGGATCCTCTTCGACCACTGCCAGTACCGCATGAACGCGTTCCGCGGGGGCGAGACTCAGATCTGCTCGGTGTTCGGCCCCACCTGCGACGCGCTGGACACCATCTCGCTGGCCGAAGAACTGCCCGAACTGGAGCTCGGTGAACTGCTCTATACCGAGAACATCGGCGCCTACAGCCGCGCCTCCAGCACCCACTTCAACGGCTTCGCGCCGTCGAAGGTGGTGCACGTCAACGCCTGAGCACCCGGCGAACCTCTCGCCGGCCTGCCCGGCCGCTTACGCTTTTGGGTTCGAACGGGTGGCGAGCCATGCCGGATGCCCGGTTCAGCGTCTGCTCTTGGGCTTGACGGGAACTGCCGCCAGGCCCTCGAGGGCCTTCTCCAGCCAGGCCTTGTCGATGAGCCCGGTGACCTGAACGTCGTCGTAGGAGGCGTGGGTGCTGAAGGCCCAGAGCCCCACCCGGCCGAAGGGGTAGGTCTTGTCCCGGGCGCCGAACTCCCTGCCGCCAACGCGGCCGGAGAGCACCCCGCTTCTGAAGGAAAGGGAAAGACCGCCCGCCCTGGACTTCGCACAGGGCGACGCGAGCTTCTTGCCCAGCGCGTGCCACCTGCCCTTGGCGTAGCGCTCCAGGTAGGACATCTTCGTGTCCTGCAGGCCGAAGAGATTGTAGTAGTTGCCCTGCCCGTCGGCGCAAACCAGCACGGTGCAGTCGCCGCGACCGGCGTGTACGCGGAACTTCGCGGAGATGGACATCTCCGAGCGGAACATGCAGTTCAGCAGGGCGCAGCGCCCGCTGTTCTTGAGGTGCAGCCGGCCGCCCTGGATCCCGATGTCCCGGCCGGTCTGCTTGCCGGCAGCGAACTCGCTTATCGCCCAGTCCTTGAACTGCACGGGGTCCTCGAAGTCGTAGCGCAGCTCGATGCGCCGGGTCCGCGCGTCGTATCCCGTCACCCGACCCCGGAAGATCCTGCGCAGCCTGGCGATCACGCCCTCGGGGCTGGCGTCGATGGTCTCGCGGGCCAGGGCCCGAAGCCCCGCGATCTCCTGCGCCTTGCCGCTGCCGAACTTCGTCTTCCCGTGGTCCTGCTCGAAGGCCTTCAGCGCGACCAGCAGCTTTCTGGCGCCGGCCAGGTCGTACTTCTCGCGGATTTCGACGCCGGTCTCCCAGGCCCTCTTGGCGGCGGCCTCGACCGCTCCCAATCTCCTTTCGTCGAGCAGCTCCGCGTAACGCCTGTGCAGCGGGTGCTTTTCGGCCAGGGCCAGCGCCTTCCCGGCGGCGACGAAGTCCTTCCCGGCGATGGCCAGCAGCGCCGCGGCAACCCGGCCGTCGGCGTCCGCCGGCTTGAAGCCGGGAAGCAGCCGGTCGAGCTCGCCCGCCGCCAGCTCCGTGAACTTGATGGGATAGCCGGTGGTCTGCCACTGGCCCATCATTTTGAAGCGGCGTTCGACGAAGAAGCTGCCGGCGTCGACTCGCGTGATCTTGACCCGGTGCACCGTCTTGTCCTTGCGGGTCAGGACCACGTCCTTGCCGATCAGTCCCTGCAAGGCCCCGGCGCGCTGGCCGGAGTACTTCTCCAGCGCCCCGGCGACCTTTTCGGCGGCGTCCAGCTCGGTCGCGACCAGGGCGACGACGTTCACGTCCGCCGCCTTGCGCTTCGCCCCGATAGTTTCGCCGGCTTTCGCGTACTTGCCCGCCAGCATCAGCCGGTCAAAATCGTCGAGAATTGAGCCGAGCTGACTGCGGGCCTCGGCCAGCCTGCGCTTCTCGGCCAGCGCGGCGACGTTACGCTTCTCCTTCTCGAGGCGCGCGCGGAGCCCGGCGATCCTGCCGGACGCCGCGGCGTATTTCAGCGACTTGAGCTCATCGAGCCCGGCGATGCCCTCCGCCGGCCGGCCGGCCCGGGAGAGCTTCTCGGCCGCCTCGAGCGCCGCTCCTACCCTGGCGGCGGCGCGCTTCTCGAGGTCGGCGCGCTGCCGCCGGTACCGCGACTTGAGGAGGTCCGCAAATCTCTCCGGCACCTCTCGCCACGTGGCGATCGCCGCGTCGTAGTCCCCGGCCTTCTCGAGGTCGTCCGCCTTGTCCCGGACCGCGGCGAAGATGATCCCGGCCGCCTTGCCGCGGGCCTCGTCGATGGCCTTGACCATGTCGTCGGCCCTCATGCCCCAGACGCTGCCCGCGGCTTCCTTCCTCACGAGTTTGAACTTCCTCCGGGCGCTGGCGTACCTGTCCGGGTTCTTCTTCCAGAAGTCCTCGGCGTACTTGAACATGTCCTCGTGGTTCTTGTCCTCGCGAGGAGCCTCCGGGGGCTTCTCCGGCGCGACAGGATTTTTCTTCGGCGGCGGGGGCGGCGGGAGCTCGCCCGGGCCTTCCTTCCCCCCGGTCATTGCCCAGATGCCGAGGCCCGCAGCCAGCAGCACGCCGGCGGCAAGACCCAGGAGTGCCGGGAGCGGCAGCGGCAGGCGCCCGCCGCTCACCGGGGCCTCCCCGCGCACCGTTCTGCCCGCCCGACGACGGCCGGGGACCCTGTCCACCGGCCGGGTCGAAGCGGTATCGCGCGCCCGCCGGCTGCGGGCGTTGCGCGGGACACGCCCGGCGAGCACCGCCCGGAGGTCGGCGATCAGCTCTGCGGGCGTCTGGTAGCGCACCTCGCGGTTCTTGGCCATCGCCCTGTAGATGATCCGGCTGGTATTGTGTGAGACGTTCGGGTTGACCTCGCGCGGCGGCGGGGGTTCCTCGTTGAGGTGTTTGGTCATGACCACCGCGGCGGTACTGCCCTCGAAGGGCGTACTGCCGGTGACCAGGCGGTAGAGCGTGGCGCCCAGGGAATAGATGTCCCCGCGGATGTCCACGTCCTGCTCGCCGCGGGCCTGCTCGGGCGAGACGTAGTGCGGGGTCCCGACCATCACCCCGGTCTGGGTTATGTGCGTCTCCGAACCGGTCTGCTTGGCCAGCCCCAGGTCGGTGAGCTTGGCAACGCCGTCGGCGGTGAGCATGATATTGTCGGGCTTGATGTCGCGGTGGATGATCTTGTGCGAGTCGGCGTACTCCAGCGCACGGGCGACCTGCAGCACCAGCTCCAGGGCCTCCTTCTCGGGAAGCACGCCCTTTTCCCGGAGCAACGCCGAGAGGTTCCGCCCGTCGACGTACTCCATCGCCAGGTAGTGGTAGTCGCCGCTTTCGCCGACGTCCAGGGCCCGGACCAGGTTCTCGTGGTCGAGCTTGCCCGCCAGGCGCGCCTCGCGCACGAAGCGGCCGACGAAGTCCTGGTTGCGGGCCAGGTTCCGCCGCAGGATCTTGAGGGCCACCAGCCGGTCCATGGACTTCTGGCGCGCGAGGTACACCGCGCCCATTCCGCCCTCGCCGAGCTTCTTGAGAAGCTCGTAACCTTCTATGGGCTGAGAAGATGAACTGCCTCGCTGGCCGGTCCCGGGCATGCAGCCTCCTGACGTGCTGCCTTCCCGGACATTATGATCCAGTCGGGACCGGTGGTCAAACGGTCAGTCGCCGGAACTCCTGGCGACCACCGCGTCTACCCAGAGCAGTGCCCTCATCGTCCACCTCCCGGCTGCACCTGTCTATTCGCTTTCAACAGACGATCGTGACGTCAATTCCCGAAAGAACTGCTGCGATCGCACAAGCGCCTGTCGCGCAGAGCTTTGTGGGGTGACAACCGCGTGGCGTGAACCCCTTGCCCACGCTTGGCAGGCCGTCTGAAAGCGGCCTGATCGGGGCGCTGATGCGACGGCGACACCGCGCCCGGGTTGGCCGGCCCGGGCGACGGAGCTATAATGCCGGGCATGCCCCAGGCGAAGAAAGCTGCCAGCTGCGCGCTCTGCGGCCGGGCCCGCGGCCTGACGTTTCACCACTTCATCCCGCGCACGGTGCACTCCAACAAGTGGTTCAGGAAGAACTTCACCCGCCGGGAAATGCAGGAAAGCGGCACGGACCTGTGTCGCGACTGCCACGACTTCCTGCACGAGCAGTGGACCGCCAAGCAGCTCGGACGCGAGCTCAACAGCCTGGAGAAGCTGCGCGCCGACGCAGCGGTCGAGAAGTTCGTGCGCTGGGTGCGCAAGAAGCGAACCTGAGGACGGAATCCGGCGCCCGCGCGCCTTGCCGCTGCCTTCGCGTCCCCGGGTCCCGCCGTCCGCTTCTCGAGCCTTCTGCGTCCCGGCTTGAAAAACGGGCGCCCGCGGCGATAACACCGTCTCAAGCTTTGCCTGTGGAGAAAGGGGGTTGTCCTTGCCCGGTCCGACTCTGGTGATCATGGCAGCGGGCATCGGCTCGCGCTACGGGGGACTCAAGCAGATCGACCCGGTGGGGCCGGGCGGCGAGATCATCATCGACTATTCGATATATGATGCGCTGCGCGCCGGCTTCGAGCGCGTGGTCTTTGTCATCCGCAGGGAGATCGAGGCCGGCTTCCGCGAGAAGGTCGGGCGCAACGTCGAGGCCCGCACCGAGGTCGAGTACGTCTTCCAGGAGCTGGGCGACGTGCCGGAGGGCTTCACCGTCCCCGAGACGCGCAGGAAGCCCTGGGGCACCGGCCACGCGGTACGCTCGGCGCGCGCCAAGCTCGACGGGCCCTTCGCGGTAATCAACGCCGACGACTTCTACGGCGCGAGTTCCTACCAGGCGCTCAGCGCTTACCTCGGGGCCGCCGGGGACGAAGCCGGCGTCGGTGATTACTGCCTGGTGGGCTACGTGCTCTGGAACACGCTCAGCGACCACGGCCACGTGGCCCGGGGCGTGTGCGGCGCCGACGAGGAGGGGTACCTCACGGAGATCTACGAGCGCACCCGCATCCGGAAGTTCGGCGAGGAGGCCCGCTTCAGCGAGGACGGCGGCGAGACCTGGACCGACGTGTCGCGGGACTCGCTGGTCTCCATGAACATGTGGGGCTTCACGCCCAGCTACATCGACGCGCTCGAGGAGCGCTTCCCGAAGTGGCTGGAGGCGAACATCGCCGAGCCCAAGACCGAGTTCTACGTGCCCGTGGTGGTCGGCGAGATGATCGCCGACGGCGCCGCGCGCGTTAAGGTCCTGCCCACTGACGAGAAGTGGTTCGGCGTAACCTACCGCGAGGACGCCCCCGCGGTAAAGGCCGCGATCGGCGATCTCGTGGAGCAGGGCGCCTACCCCCCGAACCTCTGGAGCGCATGATGACCGACCAGCCCCGCCGCAACCTCGCCGCGGTGGCCGCGGCCTTCGCAATCGACGGCAGGTTCGTCGAGGCCACGCCCTACGGCAACGGCCACATCAACGAAACCTACGCCAGCGTCTTCGAGACCGGCTCGGGACCGAAGCGCTTCATCCACCAGCGAATCAACGAGAGCATTTTCCGGAACGTTGCCGGGTTGATGGACAACGTGGTCAGGGTGACCGGCCACGTTGCCGCCAAGGCCCGAGCCGCGGGCCTCGACCCCAAGCGTCACGCGCTCACGGTCGTTCCAACCGCCGACGGCGGCAGCTGGTGGCGGGACGCGGAAGGCGGCCCCTGGCGCACCTACGTATTCATAGAGGACGCCGTCACCTACGAAACGGTCGAGGACCTCGACCACGTGGAAAACGCCTCGCGGGCCTTCGGCGAGTTCCAGAAGCAGCTGGCCGACCTGCCCGGAAAGCGCCTGGTGGAAACCATCCCCGACTTCCACCACACCCGCAAGCGCTTCGAGAACTTCAGGGCCGCCGTCGAGAAGAACGCCAGCGGCCGTGCAGAGGACGTCCGGGAGGAGATCGACTTCGTGCTCGCGCGCGAGGCCGACTGCTCGAGGCTGGTGGACATGCTCGGGCGCGGCGAGCTTCCCGAGCGCGTGACCCACAACGACACCAAGCTCAACAACGTGATGCTCGACCCGGGAACCGGCAAATCGGTCTGCGTGATCGACCTGGACACCTGCATGCCGGGGCTGACCGCCTACGACTTCGGCGACTCGATACGCATCGGCGCGTCCACCGCGCCGGAGGACGAGCGAGACCTCTCCAGGGTCACGATGAGCCTGGACATGTTCGAGCGCATCACTCGCGGCTACCTCGACTCCGCCAGGGAGTTCCTAACGCCGAAGGAGATCGAGGTTCTGGCCTTCAGCGGCAAGCTGCTGACGCTGGAGTGCGGCTCGCGCTTCCTGGCCGATCACGTCGACGGCGACAACTACTTCCGCATCCACCGCGAGGGCCACAACCTGGACCGCGCCCGGACCCAGTTCAAGATGGTCGCGGACATTGAAGCCAAGATGGACGACATGGAGGCCGTCGTCCGGCGCTACGCCGGTTGACCGGGCATCGGACCGATCGGACTGATCAGGTCGATCCGACCGATCCGACCGATCAGCCCTCAGGACCCGGTCCTCTGGAAGCTTGTTGTTGGGTAGGAGCCTAGCATGAAGTACCTGGTTACCGGCGGCGCGGGTTTCATCGGCTCGCACATCGCAGAGGAATTGCTGGCCGCGGGGCACCAAGTGCGGGTCTTCGACAATCTTTCGTCAGGCTACGAGAGGAACATCGAGACCCTGGACGTCGAGTTCGTGTGCGGCGACGTCCGCGACCTCGCGGCGCTGAAGACGGCCGCCCGCGGCGTCGACGGCATCTTCCACGAGGCCGCGATGGTCTCGGTGCCCGAGAGCGTCGAGAAGCCGGTCGAGAACAACGCGATCAACGTCACCGGCACGATGAACGCGCTGCTGGCCGCGCGCGAGTGCGGCGTGCGCCGGGTGCTGCTGGCGAGCTCCGCGGCCGTCTACGGCAACAACCCCGAACTCCCCAAGCGCGAAGACATGCTGCCCGAACCCGTCAGCCCCTATGCCCTGGGCAAGATCGCCGGCGAGTACTACCAGCGCGTCTTCGCCGAACTCTACGACGTCCAGACCGTATCGCTGCGCTATTTCAATGTCTTCGGCCCACGCCAGGACCCGGGCTCGATGTACTCCGGCGTGATCAGCAAGTTCGTCGACGTCGTGAAGAGCGGCGCCACGCCGACGATCTTCGGCGACGGCCAGCAGACCCGTGACTTCGTCTTCGTCAAGGACGTTGTCCAGGCCAACCTCCTCGCGATGTCCAGCGAGGACGTCGGCAACGGCGAAGTCTTCAACGTCGGCACCGGCAAGCGCACCAGCCTGCTCGAGCTGATCGAAACCCTCGCCGCCATATTCGACCGCGAAGTGAGCCCCGACTTCGCGGAGCAACGCACCGGCGACATAAGACACTCGGTATCCGACATATCCCGCGCGAGCGCAACTCTCAATTACCAGCCGCGCGCGACGCTCGAGGAAGGGCTGCGTGCGCTTGTGGACTACGGCGCCTGAACACCGCTGCGGCCGGATCACTCAACTGGCTGATGGCCGATGACCGATGACCCATGGCCCTTCTCGCCCCTGCTCGCTGCCCGGGGCATTCATCAGCAGAGAGAGTCACGGCCCACCAGCCTCTGGCCACGCCGCACGGCACTGCGGATCAAGCGTTTGCGTCAGGACGGTCGTGAACCACAGCTATGTGCGCTTGCAGTAAGGTGCGAGTGCGGCTAGCATGTGACTGACCGGTCAGTCAGTTAGCCTCCGGGGGGATCATACGACGTGAAGAAGAGACTGCCCGTACTGCTCGTTGCCGGCACGTTCATGCTGGTGGTTGCGCTGGTGGCCTGGGTGGCGCTCTGGGCCAGCTACGGCCGGAAGGCCCCGCCGGTGCCCGGCGCCAGGGTCGTCAACGTCGGCGTGATGGAGATCAGGCCGCGCGCCGAGTTTGTGGACTACGCCGAGCTCCCCGCGGTGCTCGAGGCCCTGCGCTCCGTGACCGTCTCGGCCGAGGTCGCCGGCCGCGTCGAGGAGATCTCCGGCGTCGAGGGCCGGGACTGCAGCGCGGGCGATTCCCTGCTGAAGCTCAACACCGACCTGCTGGAGGCCGACGCGGATCGCGCGGCGGCCGCCGCCCGGCTCGCGGAGAGCAGCTATCAGAGGAGTATCAAGCTGGACCAGAAGGACGTCACCGTCCGCGAACTCGAGGCCCGCGTGGCCGGCCTGGAAGCCAACACCAAGCAGGCCAAGGCCGCCTATACCCGCACCAAACAGCTGCACGACGAGGGCGTGGCCCGGGACGACGCCCTGGAGCGCGCCCTGGCCGCGCGCGACTCCAGCAAGGCGGCGCTGGACGCCGCCGAGATCAGCCTCAAGCGCGCCGTGATCATGCGCAACCAGGATCTCGAGGCCGCCAGGGCCGCGCGCGACCAGGCGGTCGCCGTGCTGGCCGCCGCCAGGGCCCGCCTGAAGCGGGCCGGGATCGCCTCGCCGGTAAGCGGCGTGCTTGACGACCTCATGGTCGAGAGGGGCGAATACGTCGCCCCGGGCGTTCCGGTGGCCCGCGTGGTGGACTCCTCGCAGGTCAAGGCCGTGGTCATGGTCCCGGAGCGCGACGTGCGCCTGATAACCGTGGGCACTCCGGCCGAGGTACGGGTCCGTTTCGACGAGGGCCGGCGGAGCTTTCCCGGAAAGGTCGCCTATGTCAGCCAACTGGCCGACCGCCGCACGCGGACGACCAGGGTCGAGGTCCTGGTCGACAATCCGGAGAAGAGACTGCGCTCCGGTCTCATCGCCACGGTGCGCCTGCCGCGCCGCACCCTCTCGAACGTGATCATGATCCCGCTGAAGTCAGTAGTGCCGCTGGAGAAGGGCAACGCGGTATACGTGGTGGAGGAGAGCCGCAGTCTTCGGATGGATGCGGTTTGCGCGGGGATCAGCGAGGCCGACGCCAACTCCCGCGTCGCCGCCAGGCTCAAGAAGGAGCTGGGCGGCGTGCCGGGCGTCGGGGAGGTCAAGACCTCGACGCAAACCGTCAGGCTCAAGCCCGTGGGGCGCCTCCTGCCCGAGACGCCGATGCCGGAAGACGTAACCGCACGCCTGAGCAAGGCCCTGGAAACCTATCCGCGCGCAAAGGTCAAGACCACCGCCGCGGTCAAGTCGGTAGTGCTGTGCACCTTCGAGGTCGAGTTTGACGCGGGTGCCGAAATGGGCGCCGCCCGCGCCGCCGTGACCGCAAAGCTGGAGTCGGTGCGCAAGGACCTGGGCGCCTCGACGCTGCTCGGCGCCGTGGAGCGCGGGTCGGTCGCGGTGCGAAAGAACGTGACGATCGACACGGCGCTGGTCGAGTCGCGCGCCGGTGAGCAATACGTGCGCGTGGCCGCTGGCCTGGCCGCCGGCGAGCGCCTGATCGTCGCGGGTCACGGCTTCGTCGCGCCGGGACAACCGGTGCGCGTGCAGAGGCCCGCCGCAGAGAAACCCGCGAAAGACTGATCGGCTGAGCTGAGATGATCCTCACCGACGTAGCCGTGCGCAACAAGGCCACCGTGGCGGTGGTGGTGGTCTTCATCGTCATCGCCGGGCTCTACAGCTACCTCACGCTCCCTCGCGAGGCCGCGCCGGACGTGCCCATTCCCATGGTCCTGGTGATCACGCCCTACGAGGGCGTCTCGCCCGAAGACGTCGAAACCGCCGTGACCATGAAGCTCGAGAAGGAACTTGCGGGCCTCAAGGGCCTCAAGGAACTGCGTTCCTCCAGCGCCGAGGGCATGTCCACGGTCATGGTGGAGTTCCAACCCGACGTGATCATCGAGGACGCGCTGCAGTACGTGCGTGACCGCGTGGACCAGGCCAAGCCCGAGCTGCCGCTTGACGCCGAGGAACCGGTGGTCAAGGAGATCAACGTCTCCGAGTTCCCGGTGATGATGATCAACGTCTCGGGATCGGTCTCGCCGGTGCGGCTGAAGACGCTGGCCGAGATGGTCGAGGAGCGCATCGAGGCCCTGCCCGGGGTCCTGGGCGTCGACGTGCTCGGGGCTCTCGAGCCCGAGATCCGCCTGGAGGTCGACCCCGACCGCCTGGCGGCCTACGACCTGACGCTGGACGAACTGCTGGCGCTGATCCCCTCCGAGAACGTCAACGTCTCGGCCGGGGCGCTGGACACCGAGGGCGTGCGCTTCAACGTGCGAGTGCCCGCGGAGTTCGCCGGGGACGACGAGATCGAGCGGCTGGTGATCACCGAGCGCGGGGGCGTGCCCATCTACCTCAGCGACGTCGCCACCGTGAACCCCACGTTCAAGGACCGCAGCACCTACTCGCGCCTGGACGGTCGCGACAGCCTGACGCTGGCGGTGCGCAAGCGCACCGGCGCGAACATCATCGCCACCAGCGACGGCGTGCGCCGGATACTTCGGGAAGCCGGCGCGGCGCTGCCGGTCGGCGTGCGGCTCGACGTCGTGGTCGACATCGCCGACTACGTCCGCGACATGGTCGCGGACCTCGAGAACAACATCCTCTCCGGGCTGATCCTGGTGGTCGCCGTGCTGATCCTCTTCATGGGCTGGCGAACCAGCAGCGTCGTCGCGCTGATCATCCCGCTGAGCATGCTGATGAGCTTCTCGGTGATCCTGGCCCTGGGCTACACGCTTAACATGATCGTGCTCTTCAGCCTGGTGCTGGCGCTGGGCATGCTGGTCGACAACGCCATCGTTATAGTCGAGAACATATACCGACACCGCCAGAAGGGCATGAACCGGATCGAGGCCGCGCTGGCCGGCACCCGGGAGGTGGCCTGGCCGGTGATCACCAGCACGGCCACCACCGTGGCGGCATTCACCCCGATGATCTTCTGGGAGGGAATGATGGGCGAGTTCATGAAGTACCTGCCCATCACCGTGGTGATCACCCTGACCAGCTCGCTGTTCGTCGCCCTGGTGATCAGCCCCACGGTCTGTTCGGTGGCCGGCGGCGGCAGGATCAGTGAGTCGAACGGCAAGGGCCGCTTCGTCAATCTCTACAGCCGGGTCCTGGCGCAGGCCGTGGAACACCGCGCGGTGACCGTGACGCTGGCGGTGCTGCTGCTGATCGCCACCGGCCTGCTCTACGCCCGGCTGGGCCGCGGCCTGGAGTTCTTCCCGGACGTCGACCCCGACCGCGGCATTGTCAACATCCGCTTCCCGCAGGGCACCAACCTGCGCGAGGTCAACGCGCTCTCGCTCCAGATCGAGAAGCGCATGGAAGCCCACCGCGCCGATCTCAAGCACGTGGTTGCCAACGTCGGCTCCGCGGCCGAGGGCAACGCCTTCATGGGCGGCGGCTCCTCGGGACCGCACGTCGGCAACCTCACGCTGATCTTCACCGACTACGAGGACCGGCGGCGTCCCTCGGCCCAGGCGGTGGCCGACATCCGCCGCGACCTGGGCGATCTCGCCGGCGCGGAGATCAAGGTCGAGAAGGAGAAGGACGGCCCGCCCACCGGCGCTCCGGTGGCGGTGCGGGTAATCGGCCGGGAGTTCGGGAAGCTCGCCGAGATCAGCGCGCGGGCCCGGCGGCTCATCGAGGACGTGCCCGGTCTCGTGAACCTGCGTTCGGACCTCGAGGCCGCGCGGCCGGAACTGGTCTTCATCGTGGACCGCCGCAAGGCGGTGCTGAGCGGCGTGAGCGCCGCAACCATCGGGCAGTTCCTTAAGACCGCGGTCTTCGGCCGACCGGTGGGCACCTACCGCGAGTTCAACGACGAGTACGACATCACCGTGCGCCTGCCGCTCGAGAAGCGCAAGCGCCTGACGGACCTCTTCAGCCTGCGGCTGCCCAACAACCGCGGCCAGTCCGTGCCGCTGAGCTCGCTGGGCCGCTTCGAGTACCGCGGGGGGTTCGGAACCATCAACCGCGTCGATCAGCACCGGGTGGTCACGCTTACCGGCGACAACGACGAGGGCTTCCAGAGCGACCAGGTCCTCAAGGAGGTCGAGCGCCGCCTGACGGGCCTGCTGTCAGAAGACGAGAAGAACGCGGGCTACCGCATCGCCTACGCCGGCGAGAAGGAGGAACAGGAGAAGGCCCAGGCCTTCCTGAGCAGGGCCTTCGTCATCGCTCTGCTCCTGATCGTGCTGATCCTGGTGGCCCAGTTCAACTCGTTCCAGATGCCGCTGATCATCATGACCACCGTGGTGCTCTCGCTGATCGGGGTGCTCGCCGGCCTGATGCTCTGCGCCATGCCCTTCGGCATCCTCATGACCGGCATCGGGGTGATCAGCCTGGCCGGCGTGGTGGTCAACAACGCCATCGTGCTGCTGGACTACACCCGCCAGCTGCAGCGCAGCGGCGTCGAACTGGTCGCCGCCGCAATCGAGGCCGGTCGCACCCGTCTGCGCCCGGTGCTCCTGACCGCGGCCACCACCATCCTGGGCCTGATTCCCATGGCCACCGGCATCAGTTTCAACTTCCGGACCATGGAGCTGATCACCCGCAGCCAGTCGAGCGAATGGTGGAGTTCGATGGCCATCGCCGTGATCTTCGGCCTGGCCTTCGCGACGGTCCTGACGCTGCTGGTGGTCCCCGCGCTCTACGTCTGGCTCCACGGCCTGGCCGAGAGCCTGGGGCTGGGCGGGCTGCGGCGGGGAAAGACCGCGGGGGCCGGTTCCGTCTGCGTGATCCTGGACGACAAGGCAGAGGGGTGAGCCCGGGAACCGGCCGACCCTCGCGCTCCGGAACGCACTGAGGGCCCGGAGACCGGGGCGGGGACTGCCGGCAGGCAGCAACACCCCCGGGGCTTGACCACCTCCCATTCCGCTCCTACAATCCGTGCTCCGGCGTGCAGGTGCGCCGGACGGCGGGGACCACAGCATGAAGATAGGCGTAATTGCCGACACCCACGACAACATCCCCAAGATCAAGAAGGCCCTGGCCCTTTTCAAGAAGCGCGAGTGTGGGATCATCATCCACGCCGGAGACGTGGTCGCGCCATTCGCAGCCAAGGCGCTGAAGGCCGCGAAGATCCCGGTCTACGCGGTCTACGGCAACAACGACGGCGAGAAGAAGGGGCTGAAGGACCTGCTCGACATCGTCGACGGACCGCGGGTGCTCAAAGTAGGCGAGCGCAGGATCGTCGTGGCCCACTCCGAATCGCAGCTCACCGACCAGCATCGCGAGGGCGCCGACCTGGTGATCGTGGGGCACACCCACGTGGCCCAGGTCAAGCGCGAGGAACGCCCGCTGCTGCTCAATCCCGGCGAGGCCGGCGGCTGGCTCTACGGCAAGACCTCCGTGGCGGTGGTCGACACCGGCCGGCTGGCGATAGAAGAAGTCTCGCTGGACTGAAGCTTGAGGCACAACAGGGACAAAGGCACAGAGGCACAAGAAGGACCGGGACGAAGGCGGACGGTGTGGCCTGAACCGATCTTTCAGGGGAGCTTCGTTCTGTGCGACAACGCGCGATGACCGACCCTCGTGGCGATGCGCCTTCTGGCCTTCGCCTTTGTGCCTTTGTGCCCCTGTGCCTTTGTGCCTGCCTCCCTCTCGGCTGCCTGCAGCGCACGCTGTCGTTCACCAGCCGGCCCAGCGGCGCGCAGCTGATCGTCAACGGTCAGGCGGCGGGGAACACCCCGGCCAGGCTGCGTTTCCACCACCACGGCGTCTACCGGGTGGAGCTGCGCAAGAGTGGTTACGTGCCGGTGGTCGAGGGCCTGCGCGTGGGCCCCAGGATCTACGAGCGCATGCCCATCGACCTGGTGACCGACGTGCTCTGGCCGGGCAGAATCGTCGACGATCGCAAGGTCCACTACGAGCTGAAGAGGACCCCACCCTTCAACAAGGCCAAGACACTGGCCGCGGCACGCCGGGCCGCCGCCGAAGCCGAGAAGGCCATCCCCCGCCTGCACCAGGCCCCGCCGCCCAGGCGCGGCGCCAGGGACAGGGCGCTGGTCCACGGCAGCGGCAAGCCCGGGGACGGACCCAAGCCGAAGGCCAGGAAGGACTCTGCGCCTAAGAAACCGGCCAAACCGGCCGTGAAACCCGACAAGACTCCCGACGACCTCGGCGACCCGCCGGACGTCGAGGAGATCGAGAAAGGGCGCGGGAAGTAGGCACGAAACACAGATACACAGAAGAGCCCTCCTGGCCGGACGAGCTTCTTGAGGACACCGTCCAGTCCCCCCGGTGTCTCGGTCGTCCAGGCTGAACGCCTTCGGCGTTTCCATCCCGAGAGCGACGCGGGGCTGACGAGATCTCCGCCGGACAGGACCGCGAATCCCCAAATAGTTCGAAAGCTCTCTGTTCTGCGCAACAGATGAACGTGTCGGAGGGGGTAGGAGTGTACACGCTCATGAAGCGCCTGGCCCTTCTTGTGCCCTTTGCCGTCCTGCTCTTCGGCTGCAATCGCCACGGATACTACCCCCTGGAACCGGCAGGCTATCGCTCGCCGTCGGCTGCCGCCGCGCCGCCGGTTACGAAGGTCGCGCCCAAGCCGATATCGCGCGCGCCGGCTTGGCGGCCGTTCGATCCGGCATACGCGACCGAATACTCCGTCCGGCCCGGCGACACGCTCTCGGAAATCGCGCAGAAGCGGCTGGGTACGGTGAAGAAGCTTCCGCTGCTGATGCTGGCCAATCCACAGGTGAGCGACGTGCACCGCATCGCCGCCGAGGACGTTCTGGTCCTGCCGCGACCGGGCTTCTTCGCGGGACCGTTTCTAGTGAGCGGCGAGAAGCCGCTTGCCACCGAACTGCTGCGCTGGTCGAAGAAGACCCGCTCGGGCTTTGTCGGGGTCGAAGTTGACGACGGCGGTCCGGCGCGTCTGGACCGCTTCATCCTGCTTGAGATCAGGGGCGAGAAGTCGCGCGTGGTCTTCAGCTCCTCCAATCATCGCTGGACGGCCCTGGGTGTCCACAGGTACTCGGCCGGGTGGTCCTGGCGCCCGGTCGATCTCGACGCCGACGGCGATCTCGACCTGATCGCGTCCAGGGCTGTCGGCGCTCCGGGCGGCGGCTTCTGCGCGTACGCCTTTCACGCCAACGGCGACAGGTACACCCGCTACGTTCTCGCCGAGAACCTCATCGCCGGCGCCCTCGCCCCCGGCAGGAAGGTCTACCGCAGCCGCACCGTCACCTGCGAGGGCAAGCGCGCGACAGGTCTGCCCGGCGGCCACTCGATTCAACCGGTGCGGCTGGTGCTGCGCTGGACCGGGACCGGCTTCACCCGCCGCGAAGTCGAGACCGCTCCGGCGCGGTTCGTGAGGACGGTGCGCAGGAAGGAAGTGCTGAAGTAGCCGCCCATCGTGTTCGTCGTCCCTCGCCCTCGGCTCTCGGGGAGGCCCGGACACTGAGGACGAGGGCTAATGGACCCCATTGCCCTCCGTCAGGATGGGGGCTATACTCGCCGCATCATGAATGATGCGGAAGATCGTTCTGCGGACCAATCCGGCGGGCCGGCAACCTTCTGGGCCACGCTCCGCCGCATCGTGGTGCGCTGGGTCCTGATCCTCACCGGGCTGTACTTCCTGTTCGCCATTCTGCTCTACTTCTTCCAGTCCGGCCTGATCTTCCATCCCACGCGGGAACTGGTCATGACCCCTGGAGAGGCCGGAATGGCCTTCGAGGACGTGGCGCTCGCATCCGCCGACGGCGCGAAGCTGCACGCCTGGTGGGTGCCGGCGGCGAAGGAGTCGCGCGGGACGGTGATCTTCTGCCACGGCAACGCCGGGAACATCTCCCACCGCATCGACAGCATCCGCATCTTCCGCAACTTGGGCCTGGACACGCTGATCTTCGACTACCGCGGATACGGCAAGAGCGCGGGCTCGCCGTCCGAGGCCGGCATCTACGCCGACGCCGAGGCGGCCTGGAAGCACGTCACCGAGACGCGGAAGATCGGCGCCGAGCGCGTCCTGATCTTCGGTCGTTCGCTGGGCGGCGCGGTGGCCGCGCACCTGGCCGCGAATCACAAGCCACGCGCGGTGATCCTCGAGAGCGCCTTCAGCTCGGTGCCGGACATGGGCAGGGAGCTCTACCCCTGGCTCCCGCGCTGGCTGGCGCGCTACGACTTCGCCACCGCGGAGTACGTCACCAGGGTCACGAGCCCGCTGCTCTCGATCCACTCTCCCGAAGACGAAATCGTACCCTACGCGCTGGGCCGCAGGGTCTTCGACGCGGCGACCTGCGAGAAGACCTTCCTCGAGCTCTCCGGCGGCCACAACGAAGGCTTCATGACCAGCGGCAGGACGTATACCGACGGCCTGGCGAAGTTCGTAGGCGGGCACTTCGCGCCGGGGCCGATAGAACCGAGTCCTTCACCGGCCCGCGGCGCCAGGCACGACTGCCGCGTCGTGCACCTGTTCGTGCCGCTGTGCGACAACAGGCACCAGGGCATCGTCAAGGTTTCTGCGGCGCTGGGCGACGGGCAGGCTCCGCGGACGAACCTGTACTGGGGCGCGATGTACGGTGCGAAGACGTTCTTCTCGAGGTCATCGCACTGGAAGAGGGTCGGCGATGTGGCCGCGTCGAAGAAGAAGCAGGTTCTCGAGCGCGTTGTCTTCCGCTGCGACACCGGCAAGCCGGTCTACCTGGTCGCCGACGCCTACGACGGCGCGAACATGAAGGACGCGGTGGCCGACTTCCTGCGTGCCGCAGCCGGTCAGGGCACGGAGTCGATCACGGCCGGCGGCCTGAGACTCGCCGCCGGGGGCGCGTCGGATCTCGTGGCCTTCACCGGCCACAACGGCCTGATGGACTTCCGGCTGGCGTCGGCCCCCAGGCGCCGCGGCTCGGCCGGTCCGGAGTGCGCAATAGTCCTGGCCTGCAAGAGCCGTGACTACTTCGCGGCGCCCCTGAAGGCTGCCAGGTGCCGCGCGCTCCTGACCACCACCGGTTTCATGGCGCCCGAAGCCTACACGCTCGAGGCCGCGCTGCGCAGCTGGGCGGCGGGTGAGAGCTCCGAAGACACTCGCATCAAGGCCGCGGCCGCCTATGCGAAGTACCAGAAGTGTTCGAGGTCGGGAGCCTTGCGGCTTTTCGCGACCTGCCCGGAAAAGTGACTTCGGGCCCCCTCCGGCGTTAGCATTGCATTGATATGACCAGAGACCGAGTCATCGCCGTAGCCGCCGTTGCGACAGTTGTCGCGTTCTCAGTTGCCTGCTGGCTGGCGCTGCGTAGCGACCCGTTCACAGAGAAGCCCGGGCCGGAAACCCGACCGGCAAGCAGCTCCCCGGCGAGCGCGGAGTCGGCCGCACCGGTTTCCGATGTGCCGACGGCCGCGTCTTCGAAGCCGACTTCAACCCGCAGCCCGGTTCCGCACTCCGCCGTTCGACAGGCTCACGACCTTGAGCAGCGCCAAAAGGCACTTCGCGGCCCGGAGTTGAAAAGGGCCTACCTTCCGCTGGTCGAGCCCTACGAGAGCATCCCGGATCTGGACCCGGCGAGCGCAGAAGGCAAACTCGCTGCACGGCTCGACCGCTTGGTTCGCGCCGCGAAGACGGGCAAGAAGCGGCGGCTCTTGGCCACGCTGCGAGTACGACTCGACTACATGGCAACGCGCGGCTCGGAGTGGAAGCTGGCGGATCTCCAGAAGCAACTTCGCGATGTGCTTGCCGGGCGCGATCCGCTCGCGGCCGAGCGCGGCAACTCGCTGCGCGGCTATTACGCGGCCAACGACAGTTCCTGCCAGCCTTACTCCCTGACCCTGCCGCCGAAGTACGACCCCAGGCGCAAGTACCCGCTGGTGCTGCAACTGCACTGCCACGGGTGGAGTGATTGGTATAGCCCGTTCCAGGGGCATCCCGCGGGCGGGCTCCCCGGCGCGATCGTCGCCGCGCCTCACGGAAGGGGCAGCTGCGACTATCTGTGGATTGCCGAGGACGACGCGCTGGCGGTGCGGGGTGCGGTTATCGGCGACTATCCCGTCGACAGCCTGCGCGTCTTCGTGACCGGCTGGTCGATGGGCGGCACCGGCAGCTTCCACCTACCCGGGCGTTATCCCGACCGGTTCAGCGCTTCGGCACCCAAAGCCGGCAACGCCGATTTCACCGCCTGGGAAGAGGCCTGGGCGGAGGACCGCCGACGGCTCAAGACGCCGCTGGAGTCGGCGCGCATGTTCCTGCGCTGGAAGACCGCGCCGGTGACCTACGCCGAGAACTTCCTGCACGTGCCCATTGCCATGGATCACGGTGCGAGGGATTCCGTCAATCCGGTGGGACACTCAAGAAGCATGGCGGGAAGGCTCAAGCAGCTCGGCTACAAGAACGTCCGTTTCCGCGCCGGCAGCGGCGGCCACGGCTGGGGCGCTTCGCTCGATGAACGCTTCAAGTGGATGCTGCAGTTCCGCGGAAAGCAGCGCCCGGCCCGCGTGCGCCTCAAGACCGGCGACTACCGCCACGGCCGCGCGCACTGGGTGGAGATTACCCGTCTCGCCGACCGCATGAAGATGGCAGAGCTGGACGTAGTTGTCAGGCCGCCGGATCGGATCGAATTGAGGAGGTGCGATAACATCGAGCGCTTCAAGCTGCACCTCGAGGGATTCGGGCTGAAGAACCGGGTCCGCATGGTCTTCGCCGGAAAGGAGGTCGACTGCCCCGGTCGCCTGGGCGAGATCACCGTGGTGAGGTCCGCCAGCGGTTTGACGCCGCTTGACCCCAGGGCGATCGGTCATGCCCCGACAGTTCATCCCGCGCCGTTCCCGCCCGCCAAACGCCGGGCGCTCGAGGGGCCCATCTGTGATGCATTCCGCGAGCCCTTCCTGGTGGTGATCGGCACTACCGCCAAGGACGCCTTCGAGAAGAAGATTATCCGCAGGGAGGCCGAGCGCTGGCGCCGGCAGTGGCGGCGGCGTTTCCAGGCCTGGCCGCCGGTCAGGGACGACGTTGACGTCACCGCCGCGGACATCGCCGCGAAGAACCTCATGCTCTTCGGCGGTCCCCGGGCCAACAGCCTGACCGCCAGGGTCATGCCCAGGTTGCCGGCGCGCATCGAGAACGACAAGGTCGTCGTCGGCAAGCGCGAGTACAGCGGCAAGGACCTGGGTCTTAAGCTCTGTTACCCCAACCCGCTCAACCCCGATCGGCTGGTAATCCTCCAGGCGTCGACCACCTGGCGGGGCATGTGGCAGATGACCCATCGCTTCGGCAACTGGTTCGACTGGATGCCGCTGGACAATCGCGAGTGGTTCGACTTCTGCGTCTTCGACGACAGGAGCACCGAGTTCGAGACCCTTCTCGACGTCGGCTTCTTCGACGAGGACTGGTCCCTGAAACGCGCGAGTCGCTGGCACGGCGTGCCCTCCTGGCGCAGGAAGGCCCGCGCGCGCAACTATCCCCGGCACAGGAGTCCTCCCGATGCCAAGACGGTTCGACTGGGCGACCTCTGGCCGCGCCAGATCGACACCGCCAAGGGAGCACTGGCGATCGATCGCGGCTTCAAGGGAAAGGACCTGTGTATCGGCCGTGCGAAGCAGAAGCACGGCCTGGGTCAGTGGATCGAGTCTGCGGTGGCCTACGACCTCGAGGCCAAGTACCGCTCGCTGACTCTCGCTCTGGGCGTGGATGCCGACGGGCAGACCAAGGTAAGTTCGGCGCGCAAGAGCGCCGAGCAGGCGCTGTTCGAGATCTGGGGGGACAGCCGCCTGCTGGCCGCCAGGCGGGGCGTGAGCTTCGGAGATGCCCCAGTGAAGCTCGCGCTCGACGTTACCGGGGTGAAGAGCCTCACGCTGCGCGTGCTGCGAACTACGCCACAGGGCTGGCTCTACGGCCCGGTCACCTGGGGCAATCCCACTCTGTCGAAGAAACCGCTACGCGCCAAGCAGCGTGCTGAGGCGGCGACTACTCGGCAATAACCCAACCCGCTCCCGGCGGGTTGGCCGGGTAGTCAAAGACCGGCTGTCCGCCGGTGTCCTTGCCGAAGACCGTGCCGTTGGTGCAGACGATAAACGTCCTGCGACCGGTCTTGCCGTAACTTGCGGGCACCGCGCAGATCCCGTAATCGTTGACCCAATCGATGGCCTTGCCGGCGATCGTCTTCATGTCCACGAAGAAGTAGCCGTGCTTCGCGGTCTTGGGCGAAGTCGCGTTCTTCATGCGCTTGTCGATGAGGTTGATGGCGTCACCGTTGCCGTCGGGGGTAGTGTAGAGCATCCCGAAATTCGGCGCGTATTCGAGAACTCCGTTGCCGTCCCAGTCGTTGCGCTTGAACATGGTCTGCGCGCTGCAGTAGGCCCGGCAAGACCCGACAACGTTGGTCTCCCTGGCGCCGGGGGGGCGTTTCTTCACGCTGCCCGGTACCGGGTCGACGCGCTTCCAGCCCTTGCCCTCGAGGTCCGCGGGCAGGCTCTTGAAGTCCGGCCTGGCGGCCTCCCTGGCCAGCACCTGCCAGTAGCTGCCCCGGAGGTCGTCAACGGCGATGAAGCTCTTCTTCCCGGACCTTCCCGGTTCGGAGGGGAAGGCAACGATGGCGTGAAGCTTGCTTCCCAGCGGCTTGCCGGCGGCGTTCAGCTTGAGGCGCCGGAACCTGTAGCCGTGGAGCTTCCCGCACTTCTCGACCGCGTCGGCGAACTTGCGATCGACCTGGTACCACGGCAGGGGAATCCCCTTGGTCGCGGTGCCCAGCAGTTGTACCGGACCCTTCTTCCTGAACCTGGGCTGCAGGTCCCTTATCAGCGCCTCGAGGCGGGTGGAGACTTCCGGGTCCTTCGTCCCGGCCTTTGCGGACTCGAAGACCGGCAGGGCCTCGCGGCCGAATCTGCCGAGCTGCTTCGAGGCGCTCTCGCGGGTACTGTAGCTCGAGCTGCCGAGTTCCGAGACCAGCTTCAGCACCTTCTTCTTCTGTGCGGCGGAGAGCCGGGGCTCGGACTTCTTCTCCTTGCCGGCGGTGAACGAATCCGCAAAGCGCTTCTTAAGCGCGGCGTAGGCTCGCTGCGATGCGAGATACTTCTGCAGCAGGACGTACGTCTCAGCCTGGTTGTTCTCCACGGCGGGGTCAGTCCGCGAAGCCTTGGGCCTGGCCTTGGGCCTGGGTTCGGCCGCGAAAGCCACGGCCCCTGCGCTTGTCATGGTCAGCAGCGTCGCGCCTGCTATCAGGACTCTCTTCACTGTGGGTTCTCCTTCCGCAGAACCAGACGTCGGTGCCCCGTGCCGGGATTTCAGAATCGACGCTGAATTACGGCCCCGGCGGCGAGACGCTCTCCGGTTCGGGCTTGCCGTCGGCCGCGGCTTCCTCGCGGGCCTTGTCTTCGAGATATGTCGCCAGCCGCTCGCGGCGGCGGGCACGCCGGGCCTCCTTGCGCCGGCGGTACCAGATCACCGCGCGGAGCACCAGCGGGTAGGCCAGGAGGCCCAGTGCCACGCCCGAGACGATGCAGCCGATCAACGTGGGCCACAGGACATCCCATCCCAGCGAGCTGGCAGCAGCCAGCACCGCGCCGGAGGTCCGCTTGAAATCCCAGAGGCTGACTTCGCCGGCCGCCCGGCCGACCTCCTGGATCTTAGGCCAGACCCCCTCCACGTCCTCGGCGCGCACGATGAGCTTACCGAGCAGGTACTGGAGATAGAGTATCGGCGGGATGGTCAGCGGGTTGGTGATCCACACCGGGATGATCGCGGCCACCTTATTGACCCGGGCCACAGCGGCAACCGCCGCGGAGATGATCATCTGGAAGCCATAGACCGGAAGCATGCCGATGAATACGCCGATCGAGAAACCGGTGGCGATCGAGTGCGGCGTGTCATTGAGACGCACGATCCTGCGCAGCCACTTGTTGAATATGTATCGGACGCGCCTCATCGCCTGGCAATCCTCCCGAGTTCCGCGGCATTCCGCCGCGCCATCTCCTCGAGCATCTCCGCCGCGCGCTCCATGCACTCCCCGGCCGGCGCGAACTCCTGCAGCTGCCAGGCGCGCACCATGCCTGCCGCGGCGAGATCTTCATCGCCGAGATCCGCGCGGCCGGCGAAGGCCACCGCGGGAACCCCGCGTGCCGCCGCCCGGCGCGCGGCCGCCGCGGGGGCCTTGCCGCGCAGGCTCTGGCCGTCAAGCCGGCCCTCTCCGGTAATCAGCAGATCGACCTCTTCGAGTCTAGCATCGAAGCCCACCGCGTCCATTACCAGTTCAGCGCCGGCCAGCAGCCGGGCCCCCAGGAACCCCACCAGTCCCGCACCCAGCCCACCGGCCGCTCCGGCGCCCCGAAGATCGGCCACGTCCCGGCCCAGATCAACCTTGAGCCGCCCCGCCAGCCGGGCCAGGCCCAGCTCGAGTTCCTCGACCATCCCGGGAGTGGCGCCCTTCTGGGGCCCGAATACCCGGGCCGCGCCGTCGCTGCCCAGAAGCGGCGAATCGACGTCGCAGGCCACTTTGAGTTCGGCGCCGGCAAGCTCGGGGGCCAGCGCCGAGACGTCGATCTCTTCGAGGCCGCGCAGCGCGCCGCCCCCGTCGGGTAACCGCTCTCCGGCGCTGTCCAGCAACCGCACGCCCAGCGCAGAAGCCATTCCCGAGCCGCCGTCCACGGTGGCGCTGCCACCGAGACCGAGGATCAACTGCACGGCCCCGCGGCGCAACGCGTCGAGGATCAGCTGCCCGAAACCCCTGGTAGTAGTAAGCATGGGGTTGCGCCGGTCCTCGGAGAGCAGCGGCAGCCCCGCTGCCGCAGCCATTTCCACGGCGGCCGTCCTGCCGCCCCCGAGCAGGGCGTAACCGGCCGTCACCGACATCCCCGGGAGGGGGCCGGTCACCTCGACCTCGGCGCGCTCGGATCCGGGCAGACTGGCGAAGCAGTCAACCAGACCTTCGCCGCCGTCCGAGAGCGGCAGCTCCAGGCAGTCCATTCCCGACCCGCTCAGGCCACGCGCGATGGCCGCCGCCGCTTCGCGCGCCGACAGGCTTCCCTTGAACGTGCAGGGCGCCACCAGAACCTTCACGGCAGTCAATTAGACTCGAACCCGGCCGCCGCTGCAACCCAGTTGAGAACCGCGCCGAAGAGGCGTTTTCGAATGGGAAAACGGGGGTTTTCAGAGGGGAAAACGCTTGACACCTGCACAAATCAGGGCTACTCTTCCCGTCGATAAAGAACCGCCGGGGTGTGCCCGGCGAAGATCTTAGGAGAGAGGCAAGCATGGCGAAGAAGAAGGCGAAGAAGAAGGTAGCTAAGAAGAAACCGGCCAAGAAGAAGGTCGCGAAGAAGAAGGTCGCGAAGAAGGCCAAGAAGAAGGTCGCAAAGAAGAAGACCAAGCGCAAACCGAACGCCGCCTTCATGAAGGCCCTGACACCCAGTGCCGACCTGGCGGTCGTGGTCGGCAAGAAGCCGCTTCCGCGCACCCAGGTCGTCAAGAAGCTCTGGGCCTACATCAAGAAGAACAACCTTCAGGACAAGGTCAACAGGCGCATGATCAATGCCGACGCCGCGCTCAAGGCCGTCTTCGGCGGCAAGAAGAAGGTGTCGATGTTCGAGATGACCAAGCTGGTCAACAAGCACCTCAAGTAGATCAGCCAGTCACGGCAGTTCTGCGGCCCGCGGGGAATGGACCTCCGCGGGCCGCGTGCTTTCACGCAGACACGCACCGCTTCGCGTTCGCGCATCGCGACACACTCCTGGCCTGCGATGTCCAGGCGAAATCCGGTTGTGCACGTTGCGGCACCTGCCGCCGCATGCCCTCCGGTCATCCCTATTTTATGGGATGTTTCGGGTGAACTTTCGTCACTCCCAGGGGTTCTAACCTGTCGGGCTTTTTGGGGTGTGGACCTTTTTGGGTACGGAGATTGCAAATGCGTCTAACGGCTAAGCTTACGACTCTCGCCGGACTGTGCCTCGTGCTCGGGGCAGGGCCGGCCCTGGCCGCCTCCGCAAATATGCAGTGGGCCAGGGAAAACTGGAAGGCGGGGCGCTACAGCGACGCCATCAAGCGCCTCGAGGCCGTGATGGCCGACAAGAACCAGGGCGAGAAGTCAACCGCCCGGCGCATGCTGGCCGAGGCCTATCTGCTGACCGGCAAGTACGCCAAGGTGCCTGAGCTGGTTGACCGGGCCGCGAAGCCGGACTACTTCGAGCTGACGCTTTCGGCCCGCGCTCTGATGGCCGTAGGCGCATACGAAAAGGCCGAAGAGGTCCTCGACAAGGCTCTGGCCGCAACCAAGACCAAGACCGCGCTGCCCCGAGCCGAGTTGATAGCCTTGTGGACCGCCACCGGGCGCACCGACGAGGCCGAGCTGTGCCGCAGCTGGTTCATGAAGAACTACAAGAAGATCTCCAAGATCCGCTACGGCCGCGTGGTGGACAAGGGCGGCAAGACCCAGGAGGTCACCGATCCCCGGGAACTGATCGCCGTCTCCAGCGCGCTGAGCAAGACCGATCCCCAGGGCGCAATCAACGCTCTGACCGTGGCCCAGCAGAAGAACAAGAAGGACGTGATTCCCTACGTCGAGTCCTTCTTCCTGTTCATGGACAAGTACGCCTGGTCCTCTGCCGAGAACGAACTGCGCGCTGCGGTGCGCACAAACCAGAAGCACCCCCAGGTGCAGATGGCGATCGCCCACTACCAGTGGGCGCGCAGAAGGAATGCCGAGGCTGCCGAGAAGGCGCTGCAGGCGGCGCTGGCGATCAACCCCAACATGATCCCCGCGCGGGTCATGATGGCCCACCTGCACCTCTTCGACGACGAGTACAAGGAGGCCAAGGCCCAGCTGGACGCGGCGCTCAAGGTGAATCCCAAGGACCTCGGGGCGCTCTCCACGCTGGCGGCTTACCACTACGACACCCGCAACACGAAGGACTTCGAGGCCACCTGCAGGCGGGTGCTCAAGCTCAACGCCCGGTACGCCGACCTCTACAACACCATAGCCGGCGCCTGCGAGCGCAAGCGCCAGTTCCCCCAGGCCCACAAGTTTTACAAGAAGGCCATCGAGATCGATCCCGAGAACTGGCGCGCCTACTACGGCGCGGGTATGGCCCTGGTGCGCCGCGGCGAAGACGCCGCGGGCAAGAAGCTGCTGGAAGAGGCCTTCAAGAAGAACAAGTACAACCTCTTCTGCCGCAACATGCTGGTTGTCCTCGACAAGCTGGTCCCGCCCGAGGGGTACGAGTCGCAGTTCGAGAGCATCAAGACCGAACACTTCGTGATCTACGCACCCAGCAAGGACGCGCCCTTCCTGCTGCCGTACTACGCACGCTGCCTGGAAGAGGCGTACGAGCGCTTCCACACGAAGTACAACTTCACCCCCGAGAACCCCACGATCGTCGAGGTCTTCAGCAATCACGGGCACTTCTCCGCGCGGACTACGGGCCTGCCGCTGATCGGCGCCGACGGCGCCTGCTTCGGCAAGCTGATCACCCTGGACAGCGCCCGCGTCTGGCAGGCGGGCACCGTGCCCAAGTTCAACTGGGCCACGGTCGCCGAACACGAGCTGATGCACGTGTTCAGCCTCCAGATGACCAACTATCGCATTCCCCGCTGGTTCACCGAGGGCCTCAGCGTCTACGAGGAAGAGGTTCCCCGCCTGGAACTCGACAAACTCTTCGCCAGCGCGGTGCGCACCGAGCGGCTGATCAAGGTGAAGGACCTCAATCGCCAGATGACCCGGCCCACCGCGCGGATGAACCCGCTCTTGGCCTACTACCAGGCGCGGCGCATCGTGGAGTACGTCTACCAGGAACACGGCATGCCCGGCATGGAGAAGCTGCTGGCCGAGTGCCGCGACGGGCGCAAGATCGAGCAGGCCATCCCCAACGCGCTGAACTGCTCGATGGACGAGTTCGAAACCAGGGTCCTCGAACACCAGAAGAAGTTCGCCGCCGAGAGGGTGCGCATCTCCGGCGCGGTTGACCGCGCGACGCTGGCCAAGCTCAAGGTCGAGGTTACCGAAAGCCCCGACAACGCCGACGCGCTGGCGGCGCTGGCCTTCGCCTACCTTCAGGGCCGGCGGCCCAACTGGCCCCTGGCCCTCAAGTACGCCAAGCGGTCGGTCAGCAAGGGCACGACGGGTACAGGCGTGGCCCGCGGCTACGCGGTCCTGGGCTACTCCGCCTTCGAGCAGGACAAGAAGTATCGCCGCGCACGCGCCTACTTCGAGAAGGCCCTGGCCGCCGATCCCGGAAACGCCAACGCCAACCTGTACATCGGCGTGTGCCTCGGCAAGGAGGGCAAGAGCCGGCAGGCCATCAATTACCTCCTGAAGGCCAAGAAGCTCGCGCCCCGCAGCATCGGCAAGGTCAACGCCTTCGAAGAGCTCTACAAGGTCTACCGCGACATGGGTGAAGACGACAAGGCCCTGGCCGCCATGCGCGAGCGCGTGGCCGTCGACAAGAAGGGCTACGAGCAGGCCGTGCGCCTCGGCAAGCTGGCCGTCGGCCGGCGCAAGTGGGAGCTCGCCGCCTGGGCCGCCTACCAGGCCATCAAGGTCGACCCCTTCAAGCCCGAACCGCACGCCATCTGGGGCGAGGCCGCCGAAGGGCTCAAAGACTACAAGATCGCCGCGCGCGAGTGGCGCCTGGCCTCGATGGCCGACGCCACCAGCGCCGACGCCAAGCTGGGCTGGGGCCGTGCCCTGCTGGGCCAGGGCCGCAAGCCCGAGGCCATGTGGGCGGCAAGCGAAGCCAGGGCGCTCGAACCCGACCGGCCGGACATCGCCGCGTTCGTCAAGAGTCTCGGCAACGTCGAGCCCAGGAAACCGGACGAGACCAGGAAGCCGCTGAGCGAGAAAGAAAAGCGCATCCTCAAAACGCTCAAGAAGAACGGCGGAGCCGACCCCGAAAAGATCAAGGGGCTTCTCGAGAAGCCCGCTCCCAAGCCCGAACCGGAGAAGAAGGAAGGCGAACTCAAGAAGCTCGAGAAGGTAGATGCGAAGGTTAACCTGGACGAGAAGCTGCGGCGGGCGGAGAGAGAGGCGATTGAGCTCTTGAGGTGGCGTCGGAAGGATGTCGCGCGGAGCAAGAAAGATGCCGGGAGGCGTTTTCTGCGCAGCGAGCGGGCAGGGATGCCCGCGAGCGGTAGCGCATGACTGCCCCCGCGGCGATGGACTCCAACAACAAGCTGGTCGACGCTTGCATGGCGGGCTATGGGCTTGTAGCCTGAGGGCATGACCCCCGAGCTTTCGGACCGCTTTCCGCGCTACACCGGTTTCGATCCTTCCGTTCCCGTCCGGTGCGTTACGCCCGGCGAGGGGCGGGTTATCCACCGCTTCTTCGACACTTCGCCGTTCAGCCCCTCGGGTCGCTGCATCGCCCTGTGTCGACTCCCCTACGAGGACCGCTCGCCGGTGCCGGGAGATGCGGCCGAGGTCGTCGTTGTCGACCTCGAGACCGCCGAAGAACGCGTCGTCGCCAAGACCCGCGGCTGGGAGATGCAGACCGGCGCCCACGTGCAGTGGGGACACAGCGACTCCGAGCTCTGCTTCAACGACATGCGCCCGGGAGAGTGGCGGCCCTTTGGCGTTTGCCTTGACCCGACCAGCGGCGCGCGCCGTGAGCTCGACGGCACCGTCTACATGGTTTCGCCGGACGGCAGCAAGGCCGCCAGCCCCTGTCTGTTGCGGACAGCCCGCACCCAGGCGGGTTACGGCGTGGCGGTCCCGCCGGAGCAGCTGCCCGCCAACCGCGGCGCCCCGGACGACGACGGCGTGTACGTCACCGACCTCGAGAGCGGCGGCCGCCGCCTGCTGGTCTCTCTGCGTCAGGTCGTCGAGGAGGCCCTGGACTCGGCCGAGCGCGAGAAGTGCGCCGGCGGGGACTTCTACGCCTTTCACGTGAAGTGGGATCCGGGGGGCGACCGGCTCATGCTGGTCCTGCGCTGGATGCCGCCCGACGGGGGCGCGCGGGTAAGCTCCCTGGTGACGCTGAAGGCCGACGGCAGCGACCTGCGCATGGCCATCCCGGCCTCCGAGTGGGCCGGCAAGGGCGGGCACCATCCCAACTGGTGTCCGGACGGCGAGCACGTGATGATCAACCTGTCCATCCACGGCGGTGGGCGCTCCCGGTTGCGCTTCGTGCAGGCGCGCTACGACGGGAGCGACTACCGGGAGATGATCGCCGACGTGCCCGGCTCGGGTCACCCGACTATGCATCCCGACGGCCGCCACGTGCTCACCGACGTGTACGCCCACGGGCCACTGGCCTGCGGCGACGGGACTACGCCGATCCGTTGGGTCGACCTGGCGAGCGGGGAGGACCGGCAGCTGATTCGCATTCGCACCCAGCCCCCCGAGGGACGGGGTGGCGAGCTGCGGGTTGACCCCCACCCCGCGTGGGACTACAGTTACCGTCGCTTCGCCTTCAACGCCTGCCCGGACGGAACCAGGCGGGTGTACGTCGCGGAAATGGGCGAGCTGCTGGACGGAGGGGTATCGTCTTGAAGGGCTACCTGCAGGTCTACACCGGCGACGGCAAGGGCAAGACCACCGCGGCCATGGGACTGGCGCTGCGCGCGGCCGGGGCCGGACTGCGCGTGTACATCGCCCAGTTCGTTAAGGGCATGCACTACAGCGAGCTCGACGCGCTGAAGCGCTTCGGTGACCTGATTACCGTCAAGCAATACGGCCGCAGCTGCTTCATCAGGCGCGACCCCGAAGAGGCAGACGTCGAGGCCGCCCGCGAGGGCCTCGGGGAAGTCCGCAGCCTGCTGGCCGAGAATGCCCCCGACGTGCTGATTCTGGACGAGGCCAACATCGCGATTCATTACGGCCTCTTCGGCGTCGCGGAACTGCTGGAGGTCATTTCGGGGCGTCCCGAGGGCGTCGAGGTGGTGGTCACCGGGCGCAGGGCTCCACCGGAGCTCCTGGCGAAGGCCGACCTCGTCACGGAGATGAAAGAGGTCAAACACTACTACGCCCGGGGCGTCCAGGCTCGCGAGGGCATCGAGAAGTAGCATCCGGGGACCTGCCGCCGGGCCCCGCCCGGCGGGCTAACCTTCGCTGGAAAAGGACGACCCTCTTCGGATAATAGGCCGCACTCCAGACAGGGCTTACACAGGGGGGACAAAATGCGCATCCTGACCCGCGGTGACATGGACGGCCTGACCAGTGCCGTGCTGCTGACCTTGGTGGAGAACATCCGGGAAATCCGATTCGCGCACCCCAAGGACGTTCAGGACGGCAAGGTGCCCTGCACCGAAGAGGACATCGTCGTCAACCTGCCGTTCGTTCCAGGCTGCGGCATGTGGTTCGACCACCACGTCACCGAGAGCGAGAAGCTCGAGGAAGTCGGCGAATTCCGCGGCGCCTTCGCCGTGGCTCCCTCGACCGCGCGGGTGATCTACAACTTCTACAAGGACAAGCAGCCGGAGTTCGACAAGTTCAGTGAGCTGCTGGAAGAGACCGACAAGCTCGATTCGGGCCAGCTGACCCAGGAGGAGATCACCGTCCCCAAGGAGTGGATCCTGCTGGGCCTGACCCTCGACCCCCGCACCGGCCTGGGACCGGAGTTCCGCAAGTACTTCCGCTGGCTGGTCGAGTACGTCAAGGAAGTGCCCATCGCCAAGATTCTCCAGCACCGCGAGGTGGCCAAGCGCTGCGAACGCGTGCTCCAGGAACAGGCCGAGTTCAAACAGTTCCTCAAGAAGCACACTTCGGCCGACGGCAGCGTGATCATCACCGACCTGCGCGGCGTCAAGGGCGTGCCGGTCGGCAACCGCTTCCTGGTCTACACCCTCTTCCCGGAGTGCAACGTGGAGATGCGCATCTTCGCCGGTCTCGGGGACACCACCGTGGTGGCCGTGGGCAAGAGCATTTTCAACCGCACCTGCAACGTGAACGTCGGCGAGCTCTGCTCCAGGTACGGCGGCGGCGGTCACGCCAACGCGGCGACCTGCCAGCTCTCGCCGGACATCGCCACCAAGGCCATCGAGGAAATCAAGAACACGCTTCAAGCCAACGAGTCATAGTCAGGCTCAAGCCCCGCAATACCGTCTCTTGGAAGCGCGAGCCCCGGCTCGCGCTTTCTTCTCGCCCTTTTGGTGCAACAGCTTGCCCGGCCGCTCCGTGGGAAGCGGTTAGAATGGGAGGCTGTCTCCCTTCACCGCCAGGTGCGGAGGAATCTCCTTGACCCCGGCTCTAGAAACCGCTACTGCGGACCGGCTGCTCGCGCTCAGGCACGAGGCCTGGCGAGTCGCCGTGCACGCCCTCGGCCCGCGCGCAGCTCTGGCCGAAGACGCCGTGGCCGAAGCATACCTCCACGCCGTGAGACACCTTGCCAGAGAACCGGTTCGCCAGCTCAGGACCTGGTTCCTGCGGGTGGTGGTCAACGCCGCGCGCGACATGGCCCGCTCCGAGCGGGCACGCAGCAGTCGCGAGGCCACCAGGGGGAACATCATGAATGCAGGCACGCAAGGCGAGCGTCCCGACCCGGCGCTGGTCGCCGAGGTCCGCGCCGCGATCCGGGGCCTCGAACCCCGCTACCGGTTGCCGCTGGTCCTGCGCTACGAGAGCGGCCTTTCACAGGCGGAAGTCGCCGAGGTCCTGGACGAGCCCCAGGGCACGGTCGCCAGCCAGTTGAAGCGTGGGCTGGAGAAGCTGCGCGCGAAGCTGGGGTCGCCGCGGGCAGGCGCAGCCCACGCTGCACTGACCGGCGCAATCGGCGTGGGTGCGGCCCTGCAGGCGCCCGCATCGCTGCTCGGAACCGCGCGGGCCATTCTGGCAAGCGGGGCCCTGCCCGCGGCCAAGGCGGGTGCGACGGCCTCGGCAACCGCCGCCGGCCTGTTCGCGGCCTGGAAGCTGCTGGCCGCGGCGGCGACGATGGTTGTACTGGCCTTTGGCGCCTGGAAGCTGTGGCCGGACCGGACCCGAACTGCCTTGCCGGGCGGCGCCCGGCCAGCGCAGCAGACGCGCCAGGCCGCCCCCCGGCAACCGGAGCCCCTGCGCGATGTCGCAGCGATGCTCGGTCGCGAAGTGGAGGTCAGGAAGGGGTGGATGCCGTTCCGCGACATCTTCCAACTGATCCACCGCCGACACGGCCTCCGTGTCTCGTTCTCGCACCGGGGGTTGCGCGGGGGCGTGAAGCTCCCGGTAGGGCGCATCAAGGTGAAGGACCTCCTGCAGCGAGTAGCGGTGCGGTGCAACCAGGACCTGGAGGTCGCCGTATACCGCGGGGGGGTCGCGGCTTTCTTCTGGCGCCGTCCGGAGGCCGGGCTGATGGAGAAGCTCGCGTCCCTGGCCTCCAGCAAGAAGGAAATCGACCGCTGCGTCGCCGCCCGCTGGCTGCCGGCGGCCGGAAGCAAGCGGGCCTGGAAGCTGGCCCTGTCCCTGCTCGCCGATCCCAGCCAGCGGGTCAGGTCCTACGCGCGGTTCGGCCTGCGAGAGGCGGACAGCATCGCGGCCATCGGCTTCGGATACCGGGCCGACCGCCTGCCCCGCCTGGCCCCCGCCGCGCTGGGAGAGTCCCTGGCCGCAGAGCTCAAGGGCATCGCCCAGAAGCGCGAGGCCGGGAAGCCCGTCGCGCTGGAAGACTACATGCTCGTTCGTCTGGCCGGTCGCATCGGCCACCCCGATTGCCTGCCGCCGGTCACGAAGATCCTGGAACTGGAGCTTTCCAGGAGAAGTCCCGTTACCCGCACGCGCAAGACCCGGGGAGGGACCCACGGCTGGACAGTCTCGCCCCGCGATCCCAAGCAGCTTCGTGACGGGACGCTGCTGAACGCCTGCAGCGAGGCCCTCGCCGGGTTCAGCGGCCCGGAGGCCGAGAAGGCGATCGTCGCGGCCTTCACGCGCGCCGAGGGCCTGAGTCGGCAGCATTTCTTTCGAGCCCTGGCTCGCGTTGGCAAGCCGGCCACCGACGAGCTCCTGCTGGAGATCGTCCGCAACGCCGGGAAGGACGACTACCTCGCACACAGGGCTCTGGGCGCCCTGGCCGCGACCGGCAGGCCACGGGCAATTGAGGGCCTCCTGTCCCTGGTGGAACGCAAGAAAGGCCCGCGCTTCGATCAGGCCATGTCGCAGCCGTTGCTGCGCACCGGAAATCCCAAGGTCCTTGCCGCGGCGATTGCAGAACTGCGCCGGGAGAAGGACGCGGCCAGGCGCGTCACGATCTGCTGGAACATCTGCACCGCGACCTCGGGCGGCGAGAAGATCATCCCCGAAATCGGAGAGCTCCTGGGGTCTCCCGGGAAGGGAAGAAGCCGCGACGCGACCATGGTCATAACCGCGCTGGGCTTCACCGCGTCTCCCCGGGCAGTGCCGCTGCTGGAGCCGCTGCTCCAGCGCCAGGACCGCCACGTTTCATCAAGGGCTGCCCTGGCCCTGGGAAGCCTGGGGACCTCAAGGGCGGTGGATCTCTTGATCTCTGCGCTCGAAAAGGGCAAGCCGGATCTCAAGTGCTCGGCCGCACAGGCCCTCGGCGAAACGGGGGACGTCCGGGCGCTGCCCGCCCTGCGGCAGGCGGCCCGGTCCGAGCAGGCGCGCCTGCGCATGCTGGCGCTCAGATCCCTGGGCAGGCTGGGGGACGAGAACGACGTTCCCCTGCTGGAAGCCGCGTCGAAGAAGCCGGACCTGGTCCCGGACCCGCGCACCGGCAAGAGACGGGCAAGTCCGTACAAAGCTTCCCGTGCCGCCCTGGAGGCGCTGGGGCTCATCGGCGGCGACGGTGCGGCCGCAGCGCTCGGACGAGCCGTGGCCGGTGGGAATGGCCAGGCCCTGTCGATCCTCCTGCGAGCCTCGGACCCGGCGATCAGCAGGGTTCTGAGCAGGACCATGGCCGGGCCGGAAGGTCACGGCATCGCGGCCATGCTCGCCGCGCAGACGGGTTACCTTTCCGACCGCGCTGCTCTGTGCGACATGGTGCCGGCCCTGGTTGCTCGCGCTGAGCGGGCGGGGCTTCCTGATCCGCGCAGGCTGCACAGCGGTAGCTGCTTCCATCTCGGTGATCCCCGACAAATCGAGATGATGCTGCGGTTGCTCGCGAATCACCGGGACCCGGCGGTCCGCAGGCGCGCGGCGTGGAATCTGATAGCCAGAGGACGCAACGGCAACATGCTGATCGAGCCCCTGGCCGCGCGGGCCCTGTTCCGCGCGGTGCGGGAGGATCCCGACCCGGCGGTAAGGGCCCACATCCTCCGCAAGTGCTACGGCTTGAGGCTCGTCGCGCCCGGGAAGTCGACGCGCTTGCTGGTCGACCTGGCGGGAAGCGACTCGTCACCGGAGGTTCGCGAGGCCGCCGTCCGGGTTCTGCCCGCCGGTGCCTGTCTCAGCGCCGAGGTGTCGCGACTCCGCAAGCTGCTGGCCAGCGAGAAGAGCGCGAAGGTCCGCGCCGCGCTCAAGAGCGTGCTGCAGGACTGGCGGAAGCACACGGCCGAGGTGCTGCCGGAGGCACCCACCCGCCCCCGCACGGAGCGGCCAGAGGTATTCTGAGACAGACTACTGCCCGAACTTCGGGTGCAGCTTCGCCAGATGGTACTTCTCGTGGTCGGCGGGGATCTTCAGGAAGTTCTTCGGTATCCGCCCCGCTGGCTTCCATGGCCCGCGCCAGCTCTTGCGGTTGTAGAACCAGTGCCCCTTGTAGGCCCAGTACCAGCGCTTGCCGACCTTACAGATGTCGTAGCCGGGCCCCACGGGCTTGCCCATGAAGGACTTCATGAAGCGAATGCCGGTATCGGGGATAGCTTCGAACGTGGGTTCGTGGGCGCTGTCCCAGCCCAGGTAGTCGGGCCGCTGGACAGCGGCCGTCTCCCGGGCCTGGCCCTCGACCAGGACCGCCTGGCGACAGCTGCAGGCCAGCAGGCCCAGTCCCGCAGTCAGCGCCGCTAACACCAAGCCCCTCTTCACGTCCGTCCTGCCTTCCGCGGTCGCAGCAGACCGTTCACGAGCGACCCGCTAGTCCCGCGCCAGTTCCCTGACCAGCCTGACTCGCGCAGCCACGTCGCGGGAGAAGTCCGGGACCTTCAGCCGGAGCCTCCCGCCCGCGTCGGTCGCGATCCGGATGGCAGTGCGTTCCTTGCCGGAGTAGGTGTCCCACCAGGTCACCTGATACTCACCGGGCTGCAGGCCGTCAATACTGAAAACCGCCCCCGAAATCCTGGCCGGCTTGTACTTCTTCACCGCACGGTTGTGCCAGGTGTTCCGGGGATCGGCGATCCAGACCATCGCGGCGTTCCGGGTGCGCAACCCGGTGATCAACGGGTCGCGCCCGTCCGGCGTGCCCGGCGGGACCCTCAACTTCTTCCAGCCCGCCAGCCAGTCCACGCCACGCAGAAAGCGGCCCAGCGAACGGTAGTGCAGGTATCGATCCTCACCGGTTATCTCGGTTCTGGCCTCCTGCGGCTCGCCGGGCGCGGCCAGGTAGCTGTCCCACCACCACAGCGCCACCGCCCCGGCGTGACCGCTGAGCGCCGAGGCCCACAGGCCGTTGTGCAGGTGCAGCCCCAGCCGGTCGGTATCGTTGATCGGCGAGGTCGGCCCGCCGCTGGCACCGAAACCGAACTCCGAGACGAAGCCCGGCTTGTCGTACTTGGCGAATTCCGCCGTCGCTTCGGCCACCACCGTGCGCGCGGCATAGGCCGGCTTGCCCCTCCTGGGGTCCGGCATGTACAGGTAGATATGGCTCTCGGCCAGGCCGATCTCCGGCGCCCCCGTGAGCTCGGGCCAGATGGTCCCGTCAGCCAGCGAGCAGGTGACAACCCGGCGGCGACGGTCGAGCGCGGCCAGCTCGCGCGCCCGTGCCCGCACCCAGGGAACCAGGTAGTCCTTGCGCGCCGCGGCGAGTTTCTCCGGAGACTTGTTCTTGTCAAAGCAGTAGTCGAGTTCGTTCCAGAGCTCCCAGCCCATCAGGTTCTGGTGGTGGCCGTAGCGCGCCACCATATAGCGCAGTCGCGCCGAGTACATCTTCAGCGCGGCGTCCTTCCTGAAGAAGTCCTCCGTGCCGCCACAGACCGGCTTCTTCCCCGCAAAGTACGGGCTCCTCTCGCGCTTGAAGCGGAAGTCATGGAAGTTGTCGAGGCACAGCTGCACGTGAATGCCCCTGCGCGCGGCCTCCTCCAGAATGCGGTCCAGCTTCCAGGCACTGGCCAGATCGTAGCTGTAGGGCTTGCTGGTCTCGGTCCACAGCGACCAGCTGCAGGTCCACACCCGCGCGTAGTTGAGCCCCGCCGCTTCCATGCGACCCAGCGCCTCGCTCCAGCGCGCCAGGCTCAATGGCCCGCGCTTGTCGACAAGCCAGCCGAGATTGTGCCCCAGCAGAAAAACGGCCTTGCCCTGGGGATCGGCCAGGTAACGCCCGTCCCTCTTGGAACGCGCCAGCGGCCCCATGCGCTTGCTGGCGACCTTCACCAGCCGCAACGGACGCGCCGCGACCCGGTGCGTACCCAGCGGGGACCTGGCTTCCACGCTAATCCTGTATAGACCCACCTCACGGCCATCAACTAGGCCGCGCCAGGCGGGTTCTCCCACGGGCTCGAGGTGCTCGATCTCTGCCGCCTCGGGCTTGCCGCCCTCGATCTCCGCGGCCGCCGCCGCGCTCTTCCGGGCCTCCTCCGAAGCTCCTGTCTCGACCCGCGAATTGAACTCCCGCGCGAAGCAGGCCGGCTGCCTGTAACTCCCGCCTCCGGGCGGTTCGACCACTAGGTCGACGCTGATCTGGGCGGGATCGAAAGGCGATCGGAACTCCGCGAGCACGCCAATCTCCGCGCGGATCGGCCCGCCGCTCCTCACCGGCCGCCAGGCCCTGGCGTGGTATACCATCGGCGGGAGCTTCCCGCCCGGGGCAATCACACCCAGGCAGAATCTCCCGCGCGCCGAACCCGCCAGGTCCGCACGGCCGGCGGCGAAGGTGATTTCGAACCCGCTGCCGCCCAGCGCGCCCAGGTCGCGCACGGTGATCTCTGTGGGCACGTCGCGCAGCAGCCGGAAGACGAGCTTGCCTTTCCTCAGGAGCCGAAGCTCTCGCCCCCACGCGCGCAGCAGGGCTCCGCCGTCCCTGGCACCGCCGCCGAGCTCGGCCTTCTTGCTGCCGACCCGCACCTCGCTGCCGGCCGCCGAGGCCGGCAGCGACAGCACATACCCCCAGCTGGCAACCTTCTCCGGCTCCCGGAAGTTGACATCGTAGCCCAGCGCCAGCGCGTCCCCCGGACGCATGGCTCGCTGTGTTATCCGGGCGTTGCCGCTCTCGGGTCGACTACGGAGGCTCCAGGCGCCCACCAGACCTTCGTCTGGAACCGCCTCCGCCGCCATCCCCGCCTGCTGCCCAACGGCGGTCCGGCCCAGGACCTTCAGCCCGCCCACGGCCACCACGACCTTCTTCCTGACCTCGCCCTTCTGGTTGCCCTCGCTCTTCTTGAGCGTCAGCACTCCGCGCCGGTCAAGCTCGGCAAAGAGGTCGTGCGCCAGCTCCACCCGGGCGCCCTTCTCCACGGCCCGGCGCCCTCCGCCTTCGCCGGGGGCGCCCGCACGCACGTCACGCCCACCCAGGCCGACTACCAACAACACCCCCAAGAACGTGATTCTGGCTGTCACCGCGCTTCCTCCCCCACGGATGGGCTCGTACTTGCCGGAAGACCAATCCACAAGCTTACTTAACGCCCATCCCGGGAAACGCGTCACAGCCAGAAGACGTGGCTTCCGTTCAGATATTCGGCTACTTGCCGAGTTGGAGGCGAACCGCAAGGGCCTCGGGCAACCCGGCATCGATAATCTTCTGGGCCGCTTTCTCCACCTCGTACTCAACCCGGGTTATGTTGACCACACCCACCTCGTCGTCGTATATCGCCATGCACGCACGGGGGTCCTCGTCGCGCGGCTGCCCCACCGAACCCACGTTGACCAGCGTACGCGTGCCGTCGCCAACAGGGATCTCCGCATCCATGGTATAAGTCATCGGCTTGGTGTCGAAGAAAGTCAGCGGAATGTGCGTGTGGCCGTAAAAGAGAATCGGCTTGTCCAGCGCCTCGAATGACAGGTCCGCGTCGAAAATCGTCGAGATGTAGTTGAACATCTCCGGCCCGTGCAGCGAACCGTGTACCACTGCGAAGTCCGGGAGGTGCTCGATGAATCCCAGGCTGGAGAGGAACTCGCGGTCGTCCGGCTCCAACGCAGCGCGCGTCCAGACCGCCGCCTCCCGGGCATAGAGGTTGAAGAAATCAATGTCGAGCTTGCCTATCGCCGCGTGGTCGTGGTTTCCCGCCAGGCACATGCAGCCCAGCTCCTGGATACGCGCAACGCATTGCCGCGGCTGCGCACCGTACCCCACTATGTCTCCCAAGCATATATACTCTTCGACGCCTTCCTTATCCATCTTGGCCAGAACGGCCTCCAGGGCGTCGAAGTTCCCGTGAATATCACCGAAGATCCCGTAGCGCAACCGCCCATCTCCCCGCAGCAGTCAGGCGACCTCTCTCGCCTGCATCAACGCGGCGCCGAGCAGTAGCGCGGCGCCCGCATACATTGTAGCGTAAATTCCCGCGCTGGCAACGTACAAGCCGCTTACGGTGGCCCCGCCGGCGGCGGCCTCCAGGGCGTTGAGCGCTTCCAGACCCGGTACGATCCCCGAGGCCACCCGAAGCACGCCCCCACCGAAGGCCTCGGGCCCGGCCAGCGACCTGGCGTGGCCCAGGACCATCACGCCCAGGCCCGCCACCAGCGTGCCGACCGCCCCCAGGCGTACCGCAGCCGCCACCGCCACCGCCCCGACGACCGCCACCTCCATGAAGATCAGTGCCCCGGCGGCCAGCACTGACGTCCTCCATTCCCCTGCTTCACCGACGATCAGCGGACCCAACGCCGCGAACGCCATCACGCAGCTGTATACCGCTGCCGCGCGACAACGCTTGAATACGAGGCCCGCGGCGATCGCCGCCACCGCTGCGCCGCAACCCAGGTAGACCAGCGCCCCCACCCCCGGGGCCGCCGCTCCGATCAGCGGCAAAGCCGCCTCAGCGGCCCGGGATTCCTCGCCGGCCTCGCAAATGCGTGTCACGTATAATACGGACAGGACCAGCGGCGCCAGCACCACCACCAGCGCGGCGACCACGCCGCCGTATTTCCCGAACACCACCGGCAGACGCCCGACGGGTTTCGACAGCAGCGTCAGGGCCGTCCTATCTTCAAGCTCATAGGCCAGCGCCCGCACCGGCCCGATGAGGGCGATCACCAGCCCCGCCAGCAGAACCGTGCTCAGACCGGTGTCGATCATCACCTTGGCGGGCTCGTCGAAGTGAAAGACCGCGTACGCGGGCGCTGCTGCAATCAGGACAAACGCACCCGCCGAAACCAGCAACAGGGCGGGATCCCTGACCAGCTGCCTGTATGTCGCCCGGGCGATCGCGCGTGTCGCCCCGATGCTGGTCATGAGGTGGCGCGGCAGGAAAGCCACATTAGCTCCGTATTGTGAACGCAGATGATCGGCGATCGATATTGCCCCACTCAATATGAGCGTGCACGATATATCCCGACATCCGCTCGCTAACAGCAGAGATCAGCGCTTCTATCTCGGCGCGTGCTCCCTCCACAATTAGCTCAACGGTTCCGTCCGCGAGGTTCCGCACCCCGCCCGTCAGCGACGGGAAACCCTTCGCGACTCGGAGCGTCGTGTACCTGAACCCGACACCCTGCACGGTGCCTTGAAAGATGACTCGCGCGCGGTCGACAGGCCCTGACATACCCCAGCCTCCGGAGACCGGGATGCTACTTCGGGGCCGTTCCAAGTCAAGTGCAAAAGGCAGGCGGCTCCGGGCTGATCATTTTGGGTTTGACAGGCGGAGGAAAGAAGGTATGGTTTCACGTGAAACTTCTCGCGCCGCCAGTCATCGTTTCACGTGAAACAGCCACTCGGGAGGTTCCAGGAATGACCCAGAAACCCCGCGGCCTCGGTTCTCTCCTTTCTCGCAGCGCTCCGCCCACCGCAACGCCCGTTGAACCGGACCCCTCCTCAGACGTTCGCGTTGTCGACCTTCCGCTCTCCGCTGTGATACCCAACCCCAAGCAGCCCCGACGGCGCTTCGACACTGCAGCAGTTTCCTCTCTGGCCGAGTCAATCAAGCAACACGGCCTGCTCCAACCTATTGTCGTCCGACCCTCCGGCGCCGCGTTCGAGCTCATTGCTGGAGAACGTCGCTGGCGTGCAGCAAAGGAAGCAGGCCTCCAATCAGTCCGCGCCATCTGCCGCGCTATCGACGATGCCGGGGCTCTCACACTTTCGGTAGTCGAGAACCTTCAACGCGAGGATCTCGATCCTATCGAGGAAGCCTCCGCTTACAAGGCTATGATCCAGGAGCTCTCTCTGACCCAGGAACAGGTTGCCGCATACGTAGGTCGTGATCGAAGCACGGTTGCCAACTCCATCCGGCTACTGGATCTTCCCGCCCCCATCCAGGCCAAGCTTATCAGCGGCTCGCTAACTGCCGGGCATGCTCGGGTCCTCCTGTCGGTTGAGGATCCAGACCTGCGCGCCCAGCTTGCCCGACGCGCCGCCGACAAGGGCATGTCGGTTCGCGAACTCGAGAGGGCCGTCTACGGAGCTCGCTCCGGAACCTCGCCCACCTCGCCTGGCGCCAGACCGGCCCACGTCCTCGATCTTGAGCGTCGCATAGCTGAACGGCTCGGCGTCCGCGCCCAAATCCAGGAGGGCAAGCGCGGCGGCAAGCTGGTCCTCCGTTTCAAGTCCAACGCCCAGTTCCTGGGCATTCTCGACGCGCTGGGCCTCTCCTCCGACGAAATATAGCAGCCCATTTCCTGCCGCCCCTCGCCACCCAAGCACAGCGCCCACCCCCCATCCATGTCTCCATGGATTATCCGGGAAGGGGGGTATCCACTTCGAGCAGGTAGTTCCTAGATGTTGTGGTCGCCCGCAACGAGTTGCCGGTAGGGAGCCGAGGGCGTCGTAACAGCCTGTTGCATAAGCCTGTAGAAGAGCATTCCCCTTGATCTGGAAGTCCGGCGGTTGAATCGGAAGGTGTATTCATCAAGGTAGTAGCCCAAGTGCTTGCCGCTGACCGCGCCTTGGTGGATACCGAGCAGCCAGCGCTTCAGGAGCGCTGCAATCCGGTGCACCGCCGGCATCGCCACGTGTGCGGGATCCCCGCTGGCTGAAAGCACGATCCTGCTGTGCCTGTAGCCTTGCCTGCCGAGACGGTTGTAGCCCCGCCATGCATCGGTCAGAACCTCGGTGCCAGGCTCAACTGCTTCGCAGATAAAGGGGAGAAGGCTCTTGCCAGAGACATCCGGGACCTGACGCATTCGGACCCGTCCGAACCCCTTGGGAGCCAAGATTTCAACCGCGATCACAACGATCTCCTTGCCCTCAGCACCACGACCAGGCTTTCCCCCTTCTTTCGGCCCGCCAACGTAAGTCTCGTCAACTTCGACTCTTCCGCTCAGCAACTGGCGCCCTGGTCGAACCATGGCCCGCCGTAGCTTGTGCAGCCAGGTCCAGGCCGTCTGGTAGCTGCCCAGGCCCAACACGCGCTGAATGCCAAGTGCGCTGGCTCCCTGCTTCTGGCTCGTGACCAGCCACATCGCATGAAACCAGGAGCGCAGGGGCTTGCGCGTGTTCTCAAACACCGTGCCGGCCGTAATCGAAAGCTCCCCGCCACACTCCCGACAGTGCAGGTATCCCCGTGCGGTTATCCATGGCGCCGCCCTGCTCCGGCACCGCCCGCACTCGTATCCCTCAGGCCACCGCACCCGATACACGTAGTTCCGGCAGGCCGCCTCATCCGTGAACCAGCTATCGAACTCCCGAAGGTTCCGAGGGTAATCGATGCCCGCAACCGGCTTCGACAAGATTCCCATGCCCCCAGATACTACATGTAGGGGGTGATTGCGTCAAGTGGATACCCCCCTCCGGGAATTCGCCCCCCCTGCCGGGCGTTAACGAGGGTGGACCAAATAGGAAGTTCGGGCCCTCTTGCGGTCGTGACCGTTGTACCGGCGCGCGGCATGACCGATCTTGAGGGCCCACTATTTGGAGCTCGCTGCCCGGTCATACTCGCCGCGTATACCCTGCTTCTGTGTTTGCAGCGTTGCCTGCCCGCCCACGAGCTGCTATCCTCTAGGCTTGCAGGCCCGCCGAAACACCGTCGTATGCGTCCGCCGCATACCATCCGCGGGAGGATCTCTGGATGTTTGAAGAGGTGACCGGCAGCGCTGCCATGGCCTTTCTGGCCACCAGACCTACCATGATCATAACCACGCAGAACGAGTCCCTGGGGCTCAACGCCGGCGTCTTCGGTTCCTGGACCAACCTTTCGCTCCGGGAGATAGGCGCCGCCGTCAGCACGCAGAGCGACACCTACGCGAACATGAGGCGCACCGGGGAGTTCGTGGTCAACATCCCCGGCGCCGGCCTCGTCGAGAAACTCGCGCTCCTCGCCGAGGCCCTCCCGCCGCTCGAAAGCGAGGTGGAGAGGGCGGGTCTCACTCAGCGTCCGCCGATTACCGGGCAGACTCCTTCAATCGCGGAGTGCGCCGCGGCGGTGGAGTTCGCCTTCAGCCGCGAGGTCGAGGTCGGCCACCACAGCTTCATGATCGGCCGGTGCAGGGCCGGGTGGATACGTGGGGAGTTCCGCGACAACGACGGCAGGATAGACATCTTCAAGGCGAAGGTGGTGCGTTCGTTCAAGTACCCGCTGCCGCTCTACCACCTGCCGGGCGAAGTGCTCGAAGGTTAGACGAGCGGCCAGCGGCCGCCGGGTCAGGGCTGTACGAGACCCTGCATCAGGTAGACGGCGCCAAGGTTGAGCAGCACGTGAGCAACGATGCACGGCTCGACGCCGTGCTTGCGACGCATCCACCCCAGCGCCAGGCCCATCGGGAAGATCTGTGCGAACTTGACCCAGGCCGGCTCCAGCGCCGCGGCGTGGCCCAGCGTCCAGATGGTCGAGGTCAGCAGGATGGCGATAAGCGGCGCGCGCGCGTAGCGCCGGAACCAGTACTCGAACTGAGTCTGCAGGAAGAGCCTGAACACGACCTCCTCGGTTACCGCGATGAGCGAGACCAGCACCGCCAGCGGCAGGGCGCTCTCGGTGTTCAGGAGAAAGCCCTCGAGGCTCTGCGCCGACTTTCTCGCGATAGGCGAGATCTGCGCCGGCACCAGGAAGAACAGCAGCGCGCTGTAGCCCACGAAAGCGGCGCCCATCGCGAGGGTCAGAACCCAGGGAAAGCCCGACGCGCGGGGCAGTTTGCGCCGTGCGGCGTGGAAGAGGGAACGCAGGTGCGGAAAGTGCGGCTGGCGCAGGCGCGCCGAGAAGTACGCGCCGGCGGCGGTAATCGCCAGCCCCTGGGCCATGGCGAAGACAATGCCAACACCGGCGCCCAGAACCATTCCCACGATCACGAACGGGCGGGTCTGGGGGTTCTGGGCCATCGGCCCCTGGCCTTGAGCCAGGGGGCCGCCGAAGAGCATGATCAGCGCGTAGACCTGCGCGCAGAGCGAAGCTGCCAGGAAGATCGCCCCCAGGCGCCGGGTCTTGAGCGAGTAGCGCAGGCGCACGAAGTAGTGGACGATAGCGTATACGGTCATGCCAAAGATGAAGACCTGGAACAGGCAGCCCGTGCCCATCACCAGCGGATGATCAGCGAAGATGCTGCCCGGGTTCGGGGCGGCGGTGGCGACCGCGTTCACCTGGTGTCGTCCTTCTTCTCGGGCCCCGGAGCCGTGACGCCCGTGGCGGCCTCGACCTTGCCACCGAGGGCCTCTATCGACTTGTGGCAGAACTTCTCCTGCTTCTTCAAGCCGTTCTTCCGGAAGAAGGCGGCGAGCTTACGGTAGCGCTCGACCGGGTCGGCCCGGCAGGCCCAGCAGATCTTGGCCATGCATTCGGGGCAGGCGAAAACCGGGCGGCGGTCGGATTCGCTGCGGTTGTTGGAGCCACACATGTTGCACTCGTAGGCGATGCAGTGCTGCATCGAGAACATGTGTCCGGTCTCGTGTGTGGCGGTCTTGATGGTGCGCAGCAGGCAGAGCTTGAAGTCCCTGGCCGGATCTCCATTGCGGTAGATCGACCACACCCCGACTCGCTCGCGCAGCGAGGCCATACCGAAGACGAAGTTCCAGCCCTTGCCGGGCCAGAGATCGCTGGTGGTGAAGGCGATGTAGGCCGCGGCGTCCTTCGGCAACCGGGGCTTGAGAACGTCGTCCAGAACGTAACCCGCGAGTATCTGCCGCACGCCCCAGGCAGGATGCGTGCGCCTCGCCTCGGCGGGGATGATCTTCAACGAGAGATCCTTGCGCACCTTGACCGGCACGTTGAAGTAGCGCTTCATGAAATCGGCCGTGAGGTTCACGATCCGGCGCTGCTTCTCGCCGAAGTCGACCAGCGGTTGGATGTATATCACGTTGCGCCTGCCCCGGGGCATCACCGGCCGGCAGACCAGGTACTGATTGAAGGTCTGGCCCGGCTCCTTGTGGCTCAGCAGCCAGTCGCCGGATCTCGGCTTGCCCATCTTCCTGTGCAGGGGCTTGACCTTCTTCATCGCCGCGTCGATCTTCTTGAGAAGCTCGGCGTCCTTCCGGGCCTCTTCGCCGCTTCCGCTTCCACTGCCCTCGCCGGTTGCTTCGTCCGCTCGACACCACAGCAGCATGGCCAGCGGAACCACCGCCAGAGCTGCGACGGCCAACGTGAGTCTTGCGCGTGCCTTCGGCCCCATGGTTCATAACTCCTTCCCGGCTTCGCCCGGGCAGCCTGACGCCACCCCGGGCCGGTGCATCCCATACTATACACCATTGTGCCCGGGGCGTCACGTACACCGACCGTGAGTCCTTGCCGCAGCTCCCGACCAGCTCAACTCCACGCCCGCCGCCCGGGGGACTGCTCCGGGCACGCGAGCCCGCAGGCGAGCGTGCTCCAGGGGTTGGCGGGACCGTTTGACCAGGCGCACGCCATCGATCGTGCCGCGTAGTTCCTGCCGCGCATCCATCCTCCGGGGTATTCCACTTGCCGCCCGGCTTGACGGCCGGGGCAAGGCCCTGATAATCGCCCCCGGCCCCTGGAACGGAGGTGCAGATTGTCACTGCTCGTAGTCGGTTCCGTCGCGCTCGACACGGTTGAGACCCCTGCCGGCAAGGCCGAGACCGTCCTGGGCGGTTCGGCGGTCTACTTCTCGGCCGCAGCGCACCGCTACACGCCGGTGCGCCTGGTGGGAGTGGTCGGCGAGGACTTCCCCGCCGAGCACCGCGACTTCCTGAAGTCCATGGACGTGGACATATCGGGGCTGATCACCCAGCCGGGCGAGACCTTCCGCTGGCACGGCAGGTACGAAGGCGCCATGAACGAGGCCGAGACCATCCGCACCGACCTCAACGTCTTCGGCGACTTCGACCCGGCTCTGCCCGAGGACTTCCGCGATTCGGACTTCGTATTCCTGGCCAACGGCGTACCCGCTGTGCAGATGAAGGTGCTCGACCAGGTCACCGGGCCAACGCTCACGGTGGCCGACACCATGAACCTCTGGATCGAGACGACCCGCGAGGACCTCGACCGGATGATCTCGAGAATCGACGTGCTCTGCCTCAACGAAAACGAAGCGCGCATGCTTACCGGCGAGCACCTTCTGGCCCGCGCGGCACGCAGGCTGATGGAGCTGAAGCTCAAGGCCGGCGTCATCAAGAAGGGCGAGCACGGCATGACCCTGGCCACGCCCGGGGCCACCTTCGCGCTGCCGTCTTTCCCGGAAGAGAACGTCTCCGACCCCACCGGCGCGGGCGACAGCTTCGCCGGGGCGATGATGGGTTTTCTCGCACGCGAGGGCAGGACCGACCCCGCCAGCCTGATGCTCGCCGCGGCTCACGGCATCGCCATGGCCAGCTTCACCGTCGGCGGCTTCGGCCCGCAGCACATCGCCGACATCCCGCTCGAGAAGGTCGAGGAGCGCGTTCACCAGCTTCGGGCGGTCTGTACCTTCTAGGCCCGAACTCCGGGTTGGTGTGCTGGTCATGAGCGAGAAGCTGGTCCGGGCATTCTTCGCGGCGGAGATCGACGACGATCTCAGGCGCAGGCTCGCGAAGGTCATCGCCGACCTCGATCGCGTGGGGGCCCGGGTCCGCTGGGTGCGCCCCGAGAACCTCCACTGGACGGTGAAGTTTCTCGGCGAAGTGCCCTGGCTCGAAACCGGCAATATCGCCGAGGCCGCCCGCGAGGTCTGCGCCGGGCACGAGGCCTTCGAGGGCCGGGTCACCGGCGTGGGACCCTTCCCGCCCGGCAGGCGCGTGCGCGTGGTCGCCGCGCGCATGGACGACCTTGGCCGGATGGGCGCGGTACGCGACGACCTCGAGCCGTCTCTCGAAGGTTTCGGGGTCCCTCCCGACGGCCGAGGATTCAAGGCCCACCTCACCCTCGGGAGGGTCAAGGGCGGCCGCCGCCTGCGCGAGCTCACCGAGGCCCTCGACGCCTACGCCGATAAGGACTTCGGCGAGTGCTACATAGAGGAGCTGGTGCTCTTCCAGAGCGAGCTGGCTCGCTCGGGGCCCAACTACACAGCGCTCGCCCGTATTCCGCTCGGAGGTTGATTATCCATCGCTCCCGGGATTAGTACCCGGGCCAAAACCGTTCAGGTCCTTGACGCGACTACCTGCAGCCGGAAAGGGGAACGCAATGCTCAACTCCAAAGTCGAAAAGGCCATCAACGACCAGATAGTGGCCGAAACCTATTCAGCCTATCTCTACCTTGCCATGGCCTCGTATTTCGAGTCCAAGGGGCTCAAGGGCATGACCTCATGGATGAAGTGCCAGGCCCAGGAGGAACTCAGCCACGCCATGAAGTTCTTCAATTACGTGGGCGAGCGCGGCGGCCGGGTGCTGCTCGGCGCCATAGAGGCCCCGCCCTCGGAATGGGAATCGCCACTGGCCGCCTTCGAGAACGCACTTGCTCACGAGCAGAAGGTTACCGGCCTGATCAACAGCATCATGGACGTGGCCATCGACGAGAAGGATCACGCCTCGAAATCGGTCCTGCAGTGGTTCATCGACGAGCAGGTCGAGGAGGAAGCCACGGCCGGCGAGATCGTCGACCAGCTGCGGCTGATCGGAGACAACGGCCAGGGGTTGCTGATGCTCGACAAGGAGCTCGGCGCCCGGATCTTCGCATACCCACCGGCCGCGCTGGGCGGCGGGGAGTAACCCGCGACGGCAAGCCCGGACCGGGGCTTGCTTCTTGCGAGCCCCGGTCCAGTGGCTAGATGAACTGCTGCTTGTACCCTACTTGGCGGGCTTGTCGCGGACCAGGCTCACTCCCGAACTGGAATGCTCTCGACCGAACTCGTCAAGCGTCCAGGAAAACCTGATCTTTCCACCCAGCTTCTTGCATGGCGCCAGAAAGGTGATCTCCCAGGTCTTCCTGTCGGGCCTGTCGTGCTCCTTTACCGTCACTTCCGCAGCCTGAAGGTGGCTCCTCGCCAGCGCCTTGCAGTTGGCGTTGCCTCGCTCCCTGAGGTTCTTCCAGTTACTGATCATCTTCTGCCGCGCCAGGGCCACTAGTTCCTTGCGGTTCTTCCGGCCCGGCTTGGGCTCGGGGCGGTTCTCTGCCGAGACCTCGAACTGCCCGGTCTTCACGGTGAAGTCGGCCCTCCATTCGTCCACACCCTTGCCCGCAATGTTTACCGTGAGGCTGATGACGTACTTGCCGGCGGGCAGTCGCTTGGCAGTCCGCGCCGGCTTCGACTCCTCCTTGCCCTGCCAGAACCGCCGGTCCCACCCAAGGACGCTGCTGGTCAGCTCGAAGGCCTCGCCGGGCTTGAGGGTCCTTCTTCCCATCATCACCGGGGCGCCGGGCCTCTCGCCGGGCCTGGGGTCCCGGCCCGTCTTCCAGACCTTGCCGGTCCCGGCGTCCTTGACCTCCCAGGTCATCCGCCCGATCCTGGTGCCCCCGATCCCGCCCCCGCGCGTGAAGACGACGGTCAGGTTCTTCTTGGAGACGTTTCGCAGCTTCAGCTTGACGCTCAGACCGTCGTTGGCGTAGAAGACCGCCTTGTGAGCGATCGTAACCTCCATTCCTTTGACCACCAGCGGCTTGGGCGCCCCCGCTGTCTTGTCTTTCGCCGCCGCTTCGCCGGCAGCAACCTCGTGGATCACCAGTCCGGTCCCAGCGCCCACGGCCACTACTCCGGCCATGACTCCCGCGATCACCTTCAATTTGGTCAAGAACAACATCCGCAGCACTCCTTCCATCAGTGCGGTGGCGCCGGCCGAAAGCAGACCCGCTCCCGAAGCTCCGGAAATCAACGCCACAGCCGCCTTGCCGGTTTGAGCGGTCAGGGCCGCCGACGCGGCGACCCTGCCGTTCTCCTGGAGGAGGGATGCAAGCAGCGAGGCAGAAAGCACGGCGTCGCGTCGAGCCAGGCGGTCCTTGAGGAGCGCGCGCGCCCGAGCCAGACGGCCGGAAACCGTTCCCTTGGTCCACCCCAGTGACCTGGCGGCTTCCGCGTTGGTGAGACCCTCGAGGTAACAGAGCACCAGCGGCGCGCGGTATTTCTCGGGCAGCTTCCGGAGTTCCTCGTCGAGGACCGGGCCGGCTCTTCGCCATGCGACTTGGCGCTCAGAGTCAACTCGCTTCGCTGACAATTCCGCAACCCGCCTTTCGTGCCTGGCGCGCAACGCCGCTCCCGTGCGGGCCTTGCCAGCCGTGCGCACCGCCACGCCGTGGAGCCAACTTGCCACCGACTCCTGCTTGCGGAGCGAAGAAGCCTTGCTGGCCAGAACCATGAATGTTGCCTGAAACACGTCCTCGGCGTCATCGTTGCCGCTGGTCATGCGCGAGGCCAGTCCCATCACCATTTGCCCATGTCGTGAGACGAGCTCTTCGAAAGCCTGCTCGTCCCGCGAGGCGATGAACCTGCTCAGCAACTGACCATCTGAAGACACCATGCCGAATCCTTAGACCGTTCGCTCCACATACTGGTGCCGTCACAACCTCGTTCGAATACGGAATTCACCGCAATATATGTGTAACGCCGGCTACACACAATCATCGTTCGCGATATCTCGCTGCTTCCCTTTCCACCCGCGAGAGAATCGTTCAGGGCGTCCCTCGCGCAGGGCTTATCGCAAGCGTCTGCGAACGCGCCGCTTAGACCAAGCCATGATCCTTACGGCACGCCCAGGCGCCCGGCAGTTCTCACCCGGAAACGGGTGACTCCGGTTCGGGAGTCTTGGACGGCCCGGTCTTGGGCGCGCCGGGGACTTCCTCGAACCTGAGCTTGCCGTCGGGGCTGAGCACCGCAACCTGACCGGCCTTCATCTGGTGCAGCTCGCCGCCGGCCGCCAGGACCAGGTCGCCCTTCAGCACCGTCAGCTTGCCGGCCTTCAGCGCGGCTCTGGGCTTCTCCCAGCGGAAGGCACACCAGAAGCGAGCGCGACTGCCCTCCGAGAGCGCGACCCTGGCTCCGCGGTAGAGCACCACTTCACCGGGCCCTATGACGTAGGCGCTCTCGCGCCTGGCACCACCCAGATCGCTCACGGGCGTGGGCTGCAGCGCGCCGGCGAAGCCGCCGATGAGCAGCAGCAGGAACAGGAAGAACAGGACCTTGCGGCGACGCCGGCGCTTTGCGGCACGCTCCTCCTGCTCGCGCATGCAGGCGGCACGCTCCGCGCGACCGAAGGCCTCAAGGTCCTCCCGCATCTTGTCCGACGGGGAGTCATCCTTGCCGGCCTTGACGCCCAGGCACTCGCCGACCAGGTCTATCCTGCCCAGCGTCAGGCCCAGCATGCGATCGGCGGCGGCCAGGCGCAGGAAGAGCTTGCGACAGTTCTCGCACTCGCCGACGTGGCGCTCCAGCGTGGGAATCTCCTCGGGCGCCAGCTGGCGGTCGAGCAGTGCCGAGAATTCCTCCGGGTGCGGGCAGGGGACCGCGGCGCTCACAGCTCGCACTCCGGTGCGGCCTCGACCAGCTTGCCGGCCAGGCGCCTGCGCTCTTCGTACACCGTCTGGGCCACCGACTGCACGGGCATACCGTCTCGTTCAGCGACCTGCTTGTACGATTTGCCGAACTCGTAGACGCTCTTGAGGAGGCTCGAAGGACGGGTGCCGATCTCCTCCATGAACTCGGTGATCAGCCGGTCGACCTCCTCGCGGGTGAGGTACGGCGCGCGCTCCTTCTCGGGGGGGCGAGCCAGAACCGCAGTGGCCACGTGGCTCTTGCCGACCTGCGCCTCGGCCTCGAGCGAACAGGTGAAGACCCTGTACTTGGAGCGCAGCAGCCCCAGCGTGCGCCAGGCTGCCAGCGCGCGGATCGAGGGGTCCAGCATAGCCGGAGAACGCAGTGCGCGCAGCCACTGGAAGCGATCCCGGGCCACGCGCTCGAAGACCTCCAGGACCACCTCGTCGATGTCCGACTCGCCCACCGGCTCGTGGTAGCGTTCGAAAACCACGCGCACGACCGCCCGTACCGAGGGCGCGTGCCGCTCGATGAGCCGGCCCCAGGCTTCGGGGTCGTTGGCGAAAAGGGCCTCCAGGATCGCGCCGTCGCGACCCGAACCCTTGCCCCGGGATCTTCCTCTGGTCCTGGCCATTTCATCTCCCCCGTCGGGTGTTTATACTCCCGTCGCCCCCGCGCGCAAGAAGAAACGCACCGAGTATCGCGAAGACACGTCGAGGACAGTTCGCGCGGAGATCGCAGCCGCCGGGCTCAAGATGCGGGCGGGGCGGCGCTCCTCCAGCAGTATGCGCGCTATAGAGCGGCCGTCCAGCCGCCGTCGACGTAGAGCAGCTGGCCGGTCACGAAATCGGAGGCCGGTGCGCAGAGAAAGACCGCCGCCCCCACCAGGTCGCGCGGCTCGCCCCAGCGGCCAACCGGGGCGCGCCCGGTGACCCAGGCGTCGAACTCCGGCTGGTTCTTGACCGGCGCGGTGAGCTCGGTGTCGAAGTAGCCGGGCCCGATGGCATTGACGTTGATGCCGTGCTCCATCCACTCGACGGCCAGCGCCCGGGTCAGCCCCAGCAACCCCGTCTTGCTCGCGGTGTAGGCCGGCACCGTGGGTCGGGCGCGACCCGACAGCAGCGAACAGATGTTGAGAATCTTGCCGCCCCGGCCCGCGGCGATGAGTTCGCGCGCGAAGCACTGCGAGAGCACCAGCGGCGCGTCGAGGTTCACGGCCAGCACCCGCCGCCACTCCGCGAGCGGCTGCTCGATCGCCGGCCCGCGGTAGGTTGTCCCCGCGCAGTTTACCAGGATATCAGGCACGCCGCAGGCATCCCTGACGCGCTCGAAGAGCCCCTGAACGGAACCGGTCTCGGCGAGGTCGGCCCCGAAGATCCGGGCCTCGCCGGCGCTCTCGCCCGCGACTTCCTTGAGACTGTCCTTGCCGCGCGAGACCAGCGCCAGGCGCGCGCCGTGCTCGGCCAGCCCCAGCGCGATCGCCCGGCCCAGACCGCGGCTCGAGCCGGTCACCAACGCCAGCTTGCCCTTGAGACTGAAGCGCTGTGTTGCTTTGCCCATGAGCCTCCCCCTCGTTTCCGCCGCCAATAGAAAAAGGTTGACGCAAGCACCGGCGGCGGCGCTGGTCTCACTCGATTGTAGTGTCCGAGGCGGATGATCACAATGCGGGGCCAAAGCGAGCGGCCCGGGCGCATGCCCGGGCCGCATCACAATGAACCCGGCGATCCGTTAGAACTCGTTCACTTCGACTTCGGCGTTACCGGCGCCCTCGCCGCCCTTGTCCTTCTTCGGCTTCTTCTTCTTCGGCCCCTTCTTCTCCTCGAGGGGTTTGCCGGGGTGCTTGCCCACCTTCTCGTCGAGCTGCTTCATCGCCTCCTTGTGCAGCTTGCGGATGCCCTTCATCGCCTCCTTGCGCTTGTTCCTGTCCTTACCGGCGGCCTTGCGGGCTTCCATGCTCTTGGTCCTGACCTCGGTCAGGATGGCCTTGCCGACCTCGAGCTTCTTCTTCTGGTCCTCGGTCAGCAGCGGGGCAACACTGGCCTTCAGAGCTGCGAGCATCTCCTTGAACTTGCCGGCCGCTTCCTTCTTCTTGGCAACGTCCTCGCCGGCATCGGTCCAGAGCTTCTCGAAATCTTCAACAAACTTCTTCTCGAGCTCTTCGATCTTCTTGACCTGCTCCTCGGTAAGCGAAAGGCGTGGGTACAGCGGATCGAGCTTGGTCAGGCTGTGGAACCGGGGTTTGCGTGCCCCCCTGCCCTTTCGGCCCCCCTTGCCCTTCCTGCCCTTCTTGCCCTTCTTCTTTTCTGGAGCCTCCTTGACCTCGCCCCCCTCGCCGCCTTCCTGCGCGAACGCCACGCAGCCAACGGCCAGGGCCATAACCAGCACCAGAAGCTTCCTCAACATCCTCTCTCCTCCTCCATTCACCGCGCCCGGCATGCGGCCCTTTCCGCCCCCGGAGACCGGCCGGCGCCTTGTCAGTTCATCACTTGCACCCCGGAGGGGTCGCGCGGGCGACCCCACCTCCAGCCATCCAGGCTTCTGGGGGGAAGACCGGTGCGGCCAGGAAACACCGACCGGCTGCTCTCGTGCTTTCCTCCGTCGGCCGCCGTGAACCCGCCTGGGTGGTCGCACTCCTTCCCAGGCGCATCACACAGCAAGCGGCACACTGATAAACCCCCGAAAGCTCCGGAGGACATATCATTTTCGAAGAATTATGCCCCTCATAATAAAGGGGTTGCGTCGCACATGACAGGTCGGGGACCCGCCCCGCGCGATTCCGGCGCTCCTCGGGTAACGCGAACGAAAGCACGCCGGCCCGGACTCCAGGCCCGGGCCGGCTCTCGGTGCGGCTTGGGCCGCCCGCCAGGGCGGCCGGAATTCCGCGTCTACTACTTGGCGGCGTTCTTCTCCGCCGGCTTCTTCGCGATCTTCCGGCGCTTGCCGACCTTCTCGTCAAGCTGCTGATCCCTTTCCTCCCGGAGGGGTTTGACTTTCGCCTGGTACTGCTTGCGCAATTCGGCCTTCTTGTCCTTGTCCGTGCCGGCCGCGCGCATCGCCTTCATGTGTTCGCTGCGGACCTTGCTGATCTTCTTGGCGCTGGAGGCGATCACCGCCCTGCCGGCTTCGAACTTCTTCTTCTGGGCATCGTCGAGCAGCGCCTGAACCCTGCTGTCAAGCTCGGCCAGGAGCTTGCCGCGCTTCTTGTAGTAGGCCCTCTTCTTGCCGTTGCACTCCTTGTGGGCCTCCTTGATGCCGGTGTGAATCTCTGTCTCCAGCTCCTTGACCGCCTCCACCTGCTTCTCGGTCAGCTTGATGCGGCTCATGATCGGGCAGGCCACCAGCACGCTGGCCGGAAGCCGACAGCTGCTCCCATTCTTACTTCCGTTGCTCTTGCCTTCCTGCGCCACGGCCCCGCAGGACAGCGCCAATACGGAGGCGACCACAACAATACTTCGGGTTCTCATCTGCTTTCCGCTCCTTTCCTGAAGAACAAACGAACCAGTTCACCCAACCTCGCCGCGCAGAGACCGCCCCTGCCGGCGTTTCGGTGCGAGCAGCTCGCACCGCCAGAATGCCCCTGTCTGTGTCTGTATGTGGTAGTCCCCGGCGATACACCGCCGCCCGGGCTATACTCTCCTGACCGGCCCCTCCTTCTGGGTCTCCAGCACCTTCAGCATAATCTCACGCTACGCGCGCAGTATCTTGCACGGTATCCTTCACCTGTCAAGTACGGTTCGGGAGTTTGTCCGCGGCACCGATCCGCCCTGACATCTCCTGCCCCGGCAGGCTTTTCTGCACCGTCCTGCTAGATGCCCTCCTGCGCCCGCAGCATCAGCCAGCGGTTGTGCCGGGTGAAGGCCCTGACGTCCCTCTCCGGGGGGCTCCGGTCCTCGGCCACCAGGTCTTCAAATCCGGGGCCGACCACGGCTTCCCCGATGCGTTCGGCGATGTCGGTTGCGAAGCTGCGCATGTTCTCGAGGGCGGGAATGCTGACGCGGTCGGCGAGGTAGTCGAAGTTGAAGGCGTTGCTGTGGAACTGGATCTCGCCGGCCATGCCGCGGGGCCAGATCGCGATGACCTCGAAGGACTCGACGTGTTTGTGCTTCCGCGGCATGTGGATCCGCCCGAAGCGCAGGCCCATGTGAGCGCTGCCGGTAGCCGGCCCGGCCCAACCCGTCGGTCGGTTGGTGCGGGTGGATGTCTTCTCGACACTGATCGTCGCCGCGTTGACGAGTTCGATCCCGTCCCATGCGACCATGCGCATCTTTCCGAGGGAGTCCACCTGAAGGTTCAGGCCGGCCTCTTCCACGTCGGCGTTGTGCACCTTGAACACCTGGGGATCGGGCGGCAGACGGTCGCTGGGCACCGTTGCGGCGGCGATCCGGCGATCGTCGAGCTCCTTGACCGCCGCCGCGGCCACCGCGTCATCGAGTTCCTCGAAGGGCAGCACCGGCGAGCGCTTGAACGCGGCGATCACGTCGTAGGCCACCATCCCCAGCACCGGTGCCAGGATCGGGCCCATCTCACGGGGCCGGACGGGCAGTTCCTCGGTCAGCAACACCAGCGCTGACGGCACGGGCGGCTCCTTTCCGCCTGGCAGGCCACGCCTAGAAGACCTGCCGGGTCCGCCCCAAGGATTTAGCACCGCGGCTGCCTCCCGTCAACCCTTTGCCGGAATACGGTTTGGCTTGCGCGGCCGCCGCCATCCGGTTATCATCGCAGGCCGGAACGCCAGCAGGCCGTTGAGAAGGGTTCATTGGCATCGAGCCTGAGAAAGGGGAAAGGGGAAGGTAGACCGCAGGAGAGGCAGGCGTCGCAATCTCCTGCCTTACATTGGCTCTACTTTCTGCTTCCTCCTTTCTCCTGCTCTGCAGGCCGTCTCTACGGCGGCCCGCCAGGGGGGGAGGGACAAGCATGAATTCGATCAGGAAGCTCGCCAGTCTGGGGCTCGGTCTCCTGGACATCACCGAGGAGAAAGCGCGCGAACTCGCCGACGAACTGATCAAGCGCGGCGAGGCCCGCAGCGAAAGGCCCGGCCAACTGGTCAAGGAGATAATGGCTCGCGGCGAGGAGACCAGGAAGACCCTGCAGAAGCACGTCGACCGGGCCGTCGAGAAGGCCATGAGCAAGGCCGGGCTGGCCCGGGCGGCGGAGGTCGAGAGGCTCGCAGCTCGCGTCGAGGAACTCGAGAAGCGTTCAAGCGGGAACGGGTAGCCCGGCTGCCCGTCCGGCGGACTTCTTCGGAAGCGGCTTCGTGAGAATACTCGAGCTCGCCCGCACCTACCGCAATCTCAAGCGGCTCAAGGACATCGTCCTGGTGCTCACCCGTCACGGGTTCGGCCAGCTCGTGGAGCAGATAAACCTCGGCAGCTATATCCCGCTGCTCAAGCGCATCCGGCGCGGCCCCGCTCGGGACCTGCCCACTCCCACTCCCGAACGCCTGGTGCAGGTGATCGAGGAGCTCGGTCCCACGTTCGTGAAGTTCGGCCAGCTGATGGCCACCAGGCCGGACATCACGCCCGAGGAATACGTCACGGCGCTGTCGGAACTCCAGGACAACGTCGAGCCCTTCCACCACGACGCGGCCAGGCAGATCGTCAGCAACCAGCTGGGCCGCCCGCTGGACGAGGTCTTCTCGTCCTTCAGCGACAGGCCGGTGGCCTCCGGGTCACTGGCCCAGGTGCACTCCGCCGAGTTCGAGGACGGCGGCCGCGTCGCGATCAAGGTCAAGCGCCCCGGCGCCGAGAAAACCGCGATGGCGGATCTCGACCTGCTCATGGGCATCGCCGAGCTCGCCGAGAAACACGTTCCGGAACTCGCGCGGTTCAAGCCGGTGATGATCGTCGAGGAGTTCGGCCGCGCTCTCAAGCGCGAGCTGAACTTCACGACCGAGGCCAGCACGCTGGTCAAGTTCGGCAAGTTTTACGAGGACGACGAAACCGTCACGGTGCCCTCGGTGCACTGGGACTACTGCACGCCGGACATGCTGGTCATGGAGCGCATCGACGGCGCCCCCCTCACCGACCTCGCCGCGCTGCGCTCTTCCGGCTTCGACACTCAGAAGCTGGCCGAGAACCTCTGCAACGCGTTCCTGCGGCAGTTCTTCGAATTCGGCTCGTTCCACGCCGACCCGCACCCCGGGAACATCCTGGCGCTGCAGGGCTCGCGGGCCGCGCTGCTGGACTTCGGCATGGTCGGCCACGTCTCCGCGGAGCTCAAGGGGCAGCTGGCCACCACGCTGCTGGCGCTGGTACGCGGTGACATGGAGCTGATCGTCAGCGTCTACACCGACATCGGAATCTTCAGCGAGGGAGCGGATCTCGCCGCGGTGCGTCTGGACCTCGTCGAGTTCTTCGACCGCTACTACGGCGTGCCCGCCCGCACCATCGACATGTCCGAGGCGTTCAACGATCTCCTGGCGGTCGCGAGACGCCACGACGTCAACTTGCCGCGTGACTTCGTGATGCTGGGACGGGCCTTCGCGCTGATGAGCTCGCTGGTCCGCGAGCTCCACCCCGAAATCGACATCGCTTCGGCGATCAAACCCTACGCCACCAGGCTGCTGCTCGACCGCCTGAGCCCCCGGCACCTGCTCAAGCGCACCGGCGCCAGCCTATACTACCTCACCAGTTTCCTGAACGCGCTGCCGCGCGACCTGCGCCAGCTGATGAAGAAGGCTCAGAACGGCCGGCTGGCGCTGGGCTTCCGCCACGAGGGCCTGGAGAAGCTGACCAGCGAGCTGGACCGCTCCAGCAACCGCCTGGCCTTCGCCATGATCATCGCCGCGGTGATCGTGGGCAGCAGCGTCATCATGGCCATGAAGATCAAGCCCCATATCTGGGGGACCCAGATATCCGTACTCGGACTGGTGGGCTACGTAGTGGCCGGGTTCCTGGGCATGGGCCTGGCCTGGGCGATCTACCGGTCCGGGAAGCTCTAGCAGGCCTTTGAAAGACGGCTTGCGCGAGCAGGAGAGCCGTTGATTATGGAAGGGACCTCATTGGGGAAGTTAACCCCCTCCTGCCCCGGCGCGCCGTAGCCCTGCGTAGCCGCAGGCTGGGCAGGACGAAGGCGGGCGTTCTCTTGAGTGGCCAAGTTGCTCAACCTCTAGCCCGGAACACTTCTTCAACGGCCTGCCGGCCGGCCTCCTTTCGCTGCCTTGCAGTTGACGGCCGCCACCGGATCGGTATAGTCGGGCACTACAGGCCGACTGATTCCGGTTTTCAGGCGGCGTTCCGTGAACCTTTTAGGTCAGGAGGTTTCTGATGCGCGTCTGTCGTTCAGCACTGATGGCTCTTGCGGTCGTGACGGTCATGGCCGTGCTGCTGGGCTGCGTCAAGTCCACCGAGACCGCCGGCGAAAACAAGCTGGCCACCGAGGTCGGCAAGTACCCGCCCCCGCCGGCCGGCATCACCCGCCCGCGGATTGGCTGCCCGCCCTGGTGGAACAAGGCCGGCACCAAGAAGGACCAGGTCGAAATCGGCAACGAGGCCGCCGACATAGCCACCACGCTGATGTTCAAGACCAAGCGCGTGCGGGTAATCGAGCGCGCCCAGCTGCCGCAGCTCCTCAAGGAGCAGGCGCTGGAGGGCATCGTCAAGCCCGAGGAGATGGCCAAGAGCGGCCAGGTCCGCGGCGTCGATCTGCTCATGTACGGCAAGATCACCAACTTCCGCGTCAAGACCGAAGAGGGCGAGACAGGTTTCGGCCTGGGTCGCATCGGCGGCGGACGCTACGGCGGGGTATTCGGCCTGCTTGACTTCCGCAAGAGCCGCAAGGAGATCACCGTGGACATCGGCGTGGACATCCGCCTGGTGAACCCCAACACCGGCGAGCTCTGCTGCGCCGAGCAGTCCGAGTACCGCCGCAAGGACTCGCTGCGCGCCTTCGGCTTTGACATCCTGGGCGCGAGTTCGACCGCCAAGGCCAAGATGAAGGTCGAGAAGAACAACCGCGGCCTGCTGCTGCGCCTGGCCATCGACCACGCCATCAGGAAGATGCTGCCGGACCTGGATTCCTTCGTGAAGGACTTCAAGCGCAAGTAACCGACAGCGCCAGCATTGCACCCACGGAAGGGCCGGCCAACGAAGTGGCCGGCCTTTCTCTTCTTGCGTGCTTCTCGCAGATGCGTGACGATTGGCGCCGGAACTGGAGATCGGAAGCCCCTGCTGCGACCGTGAGATTCGGGAGGACACGTCCATGAAGCTCGTTGAACCCCGTGCGAGTTCTTGTTTTGCCGTTTTCGCGTTGCTCGGCGTGCTGGCAGTCAGTCCGGCGCGAGCCGGCCAACCGGGCCGCAGGGAGCTGCTGGAGCGAGCCCGCAAGCTGATGGCCGCTGCGCGGCGGACCTACCTGGTGGACTCGAGGTGTCCCTTCTCGCCGACCGGGGTGGTCATGCGCGTCGGCAACGACCCCGAGAAGCTCGCGGCCTTCGTGCGCGAGCGGATTGCCTACGAGCCCTGCGCGGGCTCGGTGCGCGGGGTGAGCGGAACGCTCGCCGCGCGGGCGGGCGGTGACTGGGACCGGGCACTGGTGCTCCGGGCCCTTCTGGCCGAAGCCGGCTTTGACTCCCGGCTGGTGGTCCTCTCCCGCGACTCGAACTCCAGGCTCGCCGTGGTCGACGCATTCCTGCGCTCGCAGGGGCGCGAGCGCACGCTGGGTGTCGGCGCGCGGGTGGACACCGCCGGGCTGCCGGCGCCCTCGCCGCTGCTGGCGGCACACGGCGTAAGGCTCAACAACCGCCGGCTGCGCATCTCCGGCGCGGCGACGCGCTGGCAGCGCATGCTCGACGAGGGCTTCGACGCGGGCTGGGCGCAGGCCGCGGAACTCAAGCCGCTGCTGGCGGGTCGTGCGGCGCCCCGGTCGTTCGAGGCCTGGAGGAAGGAGCTCGCCGCGGCCGCCGCCGAAAGGATCCTGCTCTACCTGCCGGGCACGCGGGGCTACCTCGACGTCTCGCCGGAGGGCAAGGCCGGCGCGGCGGTGCTCAAGCGGGGCAAGCGCCTGGAGGACGTGCCCGCGGATCGCGTAGCCGACCTGGAGCTGCGCGTGATCATGAACGTGTCCTCCAGGGATAAGAAGAGCAAGCCCTTCGTGCTCCTGAAGCACGAGGCGCGCCTGGCCGCGCTGCTGGGGCACAACCTGCGCGTGCAGGTCATCCCCGAGGCCAGCAGCGCGCCGGGAAAGTCGATGACCGGCTGGAAGCCCGCCGAGTGGCACGACTTCGTGACCGGCTGCAAGCGCTTCCAGGTAACGGTCGAGTCCGGCGAGTTCTGGAAGTCCTCGCTGGTTTTCGACCGCAACGGCCACCTCTTCACCGTTTCGCACGACGGGCGCATCGAGTCGGCCAAGGGTATGGGCAGCAAGGTCGGCGGGATGTTCGGCGGCGCCTTGGGCGGCGGGGGAGAGAAGGCGAAGCCCGACACCCGGCTGGAGTCGCTGGTCCTGGAGATCGACCTCAGGCTTCCCGGCAGGAAGGTGATCGCGATCCGCAGGCTGCTCTACGGTCCGTTGCGCAAGGGCGTCTCGCCGATCGTCCACACCGACATCAACTGCTTCCCGGGACCGGCCGGAGCCGACACCGCGCGCTGGTTCGCGCTTTCGGCGGCGAGCCGCAATGTTGCCGCGATCCTGACGGTCAATTCCGACGGGGATACCGACGGGCTGATGCGCGGGGGGAGGTTCCGAGTGGTCCAGCGCATGCTGAACGAGTGGCAACTCGCCCGGCTGGGCCTGGCGGACCGGGTGCTGTCCTCCAACCGCGACCTGGCATTCCTGGGCGGACCGGCGGTAATCATGAAGACCTCGTCGATAATGCCGGTGGCCAGGCCCAAGGGGCTGCGACGGCGCACGGTTATCGACGTGGCCTACGACGGCCAGTTGCTGGTGCCGCGCAAGAAGACCGCCGCGAGCGCCGCGTTCGACGCCAACGTCCTGCTCGGCGCGGCCTCTACCGTCTTCGAATCCCAGTTGATCCGCGAGAAGAAGCCGGCCGCCGGGGTGCGCGGCACCTACGGCGACTTCCAGGCCGGGGCGCTCTCCGGGCGCAAGCCGGTGGTGGCGACTGCCGCCGGTCTGAAGGGCGTCAGCCCCGCACCGCTGGCCCGCTGGGGCCTCGCCGCCAACGGGCGCGGCGAACTGCTGGTCTTCCCCGGCGCAAAGAACGTGCGCTCCTGGTGGAGCGTCGATCCCGCGACCGGCGCAACGCTGGGCCGCGGCGACGGCGGGGAGGGCATGAGCGCCACCGAGTACCTGAACGTGATCAAGGTCAACCTCGCCAATCTCAAGTGCATGGTGGGGGTCTTCGGCAATTACATCCGCGGCGTCAAGCCGAACACCGCGTCGCGCGAGTGGCTGATGTGCGTCACCGGGACCGACAACCCCGGGAATTACGTGGGCGCCTACGGCGGGATATCGAGTTCCTCGATGATCGCAGGCTCGGGTTTCTCCACCGCGGGTGACGTCATCGGCGGGGTGTGGGACGTGGCCGGCCTGTGCTCGAGCAACAAGTAGGAGGTGCGGGGATGACCTCGAAGATGACCGTTACCGCCCGCAACCTCCTCGCCGCCGGCGCGGCGTTGCTGCTGGTCGCTTCTCTCTCGCGCGCGGGCGAGTTGCCGCTGGTACACTGCTCCGACGCCTCGGACTGGAGCGCGGCGAAGCTGGGACGCAAGGCGCTGCTCAAGTCGCTGGGCGTCAGGGACGCGCTGGTGCTCTCGACGGGCGGGAGCCTCTCCGCGTCGGGCCGACCGGCGAAGAAGGGCACGGCCTACCCGGTGAAGATGCTCTCCGCCGCGGGTTTCGACGTCGTCAACGTGGCGCACCGCGACCTGGTCGGCAAGGCCGGTGCCGCGCAGCTGCTGGCGGCCATGAGGGCCACCAGGGGGCCCCGGTTCGTCTCCGCCAACGTGAAGATCGCAGGCGCGCCTTGGAAGCCCTTCGCGATCGTGAAGGAAACGGTGGTGATCGGCGTTGCGGCGCGCTCGCCGGCGCTATCGCTGCCCGGAGCGGACGTTGCTCCCGGAGTCTCGGTGACCGATCCCGAAAAGGCGATCGCGGCCGCGCTGGCCGCGGCCAAGGCCCGGCGCGTCGTACTCCTGGCCGACGCACCGCCCGCGCTGGTGAAGGGGTGGCTGGCGCGCTTCAAGGCCATCGATCTTGCGCTGGTCTCGGCCCGCGGCGGCGCTCCTCTGCGGACTCCGGGTGAGCCGCGCCTGCTCGGCTCGCCGGCGGGCGGCAGCACGCTTTCGGTGGTTGCCGTTGAAGGCGGCAAGCCGCGCGCGGCGACCGTGGCGCTGATCGATCCCGTGAAGCTCTCGACGGACTACCGCCGAGCCGCCGGGGAGTTCGGCGTATCGACCCAGGCGGTGAGCCTGGCCAAGCCCACCGTGGAGGATGCGGGACTCAACCGCCCGCTGGCCAGGCTCGAGGTCGAGAAACCGATGCTCGCCGCGCTCAGGGTCCGCAACCGCGCGGCGGTCCTGGAGGTCAGCTCGGTCCTGGTTGCGAAGAAGTTCGGCGCCCGCGCGGCGCCGAAGGGCAAGCGCCTGCTGGTGCTGGGCACCCGCTGGGAGAACATCCTCAAGCCCCAGGTGGTTCGCGAGAAGAAGCTGCCGGTGGCCTACATGATGAAGAAGCTGGCCGACCACCTCTACCTGGTGGCCGACGGCAACCGCGTGGTCCCCGCGGCCAGGCCGATGTGGCCCGGGCAGATCGGCCCCGGCAAGTTCCTGCTGCCGGGACCCGGCTCGGTGCGCGAGGGCAAGCTGATCTACGAGATCCCCGAGGACCTTTCCGCGCTCGGAGAACTGACCCTGCGGCACTACGACTACGCCCACGGCAGCATGGCGCTGACGATCTTCCGCAGTAAGGACGCGCCGGGGGTTGCGACGCTCAAGCCGGTGAAGCCCGCGGTCAGTAACGAGCTGGTGGAACTCGCCGCGTTCGGTTTGAACAAGGCCGCCGAGCTCGACGGCCGCAAGCCGCCGGCGGGCTGCGAGTTCCTCAGCGTGGACCTGCGCTCGCGCTCCCGCCTGGTCTTCGAGGCCGACGCCACCGCCTACGACCCCAAGGCCAAGCCCGGCGACAAGCTCAAGGTCGGCACGGTGTGCGACTGGAAGGACTGGTCGCGCTACCTCTACCTGGTGGTCGACGGCGAATACGCGGTTACGGCGGACATGCGGCTGAGCACGCTCCCGAAGCTCCCGCGCTACCTGCCGGACATTCTCACCGGCTACCGCGCGGTCTTCGCGGTGCCGACCGGCGCGAAGTCCGTGCAGCTGCGCTTCAGCTACCCGCACGCGGCAACTCCCGACAAGGGCGTGATCACGCCCAGGCCGCTGACAGTGGATCTGGCGGGCGCTGCTCCGAAGCTCGGCAGGATCCCGGCGACCGCCAGCGTCCTCGACGAGAAGCTCACCGTCAGCCTGGGCGAGGGGCAGGCGGCCGGGAGTTTCAACGGCCTGGCCGCCGGCAAGGGGCTCAAGTGGTACGTGTGCCGCGTAACCATACAGAACAAGGGCGCCAGGGGCGAGTTCATCCAGTCGGCCAAGCAGTTCGAATATGTCAAGGCCGACGGCCGCAAGTTGCGGATGGACCCGCGCGCGCTCTGCTCGGCCTACGCCGCCGCGCCGCTGGTTATCGTGCCCCCCGGAGAACGCCGCAGCTTCCGCGCCGCGTGGATGGTGCCCGCCTCCGAGAAGAGGCCGCGCGTGGCCTACAACGGGTACTCGCTGGCCAAGACGCTGGTGATGAAGCCGCTCGAAGGCGAGCCGGTCGCTTCGATCGGTACGGCAACCGGGACCGGCCCGGTGAAGCCCCGGCCACCGAAGGACCCGAAGCCGCCGGTCAAGACCGATCCTCCCAAGGATCCGGTCAAGGGCCCGGTTAAACCGGCGCCGGCGAAGAAGCCGGAGCTCCGTACCTGGAAGGTGGCCGCCAGGGCCGCCAACCGCGCGGTGGAGCTGACCGTCAAGTCGCTGGAACTGGCCGAGAAGAGCGGCAAGCACAAGGCGGACAGCGGCTGGCGCTACCTGGTCGCCGAGACGGAATGGAGGCGCACCGCCGGCAAGGAGCTGCTGGCCAAGGTGACGCCGCGCGCCGACGGGTATCGCCCGATACCCGACCGGCAGCTCTTCTGCGTGGTGAACGGCGACCGGCTGCTGCCCTACGCGCGGCTCTCCGGCAAGCCCTTCCTTTACCCGGGGTACGAGGTGTCCCTCATGAAGCCGGGCGAGGTCCGCCGGGGCAGGATGGCCTGGAAGCTGCCCGACACCCTGGATGTGCGCAGCGCGGAGCTGCACTTCTACGATTCGCGGTTCGGCAACTTCAGGCTGGCGGCATTGAAAGCCCCCGGGCTCGAGGTCGCCAAGCCCGCCGCGGTCGCGAAGAACGAGGTCATGGAGGTCGCGCTCTACTCCCAGCGCCTGGTCGGGGAGTTGGGCGGCAGCCGGCCATATGAAGGCATGCAGTACCTGGTGCTGGAGGTGGGCGTGCGCAGCCGCATGACCGCGACCGACCCCGAGGACAAGCCGGTCGCCGCTCCGCTGGTCTGGATGCTGCCCCGGCAGTTCTGCCAGCTGGTGGTCGACGGCTACCGCCCGGTGGACATCGATCGCTACACGTGCGGGTTCGGCCAGCGCAGCCCCACCCGGCTGCCGACGGTGATGACCCGCCACGAGCTGGTCTTCTCCGTGCCGAAGAAGTTCGCTTCCCTGCAGCTGGAGTTCGGGGCGCAGTCGGTCGTGCTGCCGGGCAGGCCGCCGGTATACCCTCGCTCCGCGCGCCTGGCGGTCAGCGGCAAGGTTCCGCCCTGGCCCGAGACCAAGCCGGTCGCCACTCTCGACGATGGCGGCCTGTCGATCAGGATTTCCAAGCCCGAGATGCTCGACGTGGTTCACGGCCGCAGGTCGGGCAAGAAGCACGAGTGGCTCAGCGTCAACGTCGAGCTTGAGAATCGCGGCGAGTACCCGGAGGTGACCAACTTCTGCCAGCGGCTGTGCTACCACCGGCCCGACGGCACGGTGCGCGGCTGCGACAGCGCGGCACAGCGCGACTGGTTCACCGCGCCGGAGCGCAGGGTGCGCTGGATCCCGCGCGGCGGCAGGCGCCGCTTCCGGATGGTCTGGGGGGTGCCCAACGAGGACAAACGGCCGCTCCTGCGCTACACGGGCGTGCTGGAGAGCAGGTACGTCGACGTCTTCAAGGGCAAGGTCCACGCGTTGCAGACCGGCGAAACCCTGCACTTCGGCAAGATCAAGCCGCTGAGCCCCGGCCGGGAGCCCAAGGGCCTGGCCGGCGTGGGGCTCAAGCCCGAGCAGGTCAACCGGGCCATCGACCGCGGCCGCGCCTGGCTCTGGAAGTACCTCTGGGAGCGACGCCTCGACAAGGGCGAGGGCGTCATGGATTCCGGGGAGGACACCCTCGCGTTGGTCGCGCTGGTGCACTCCGACGCGCACAAGAAGTTCCCGGAGTTCGACCGCCAGCTCAAGCACCACCTTAGAAGGCTGACCTTCAAGGGCAAGCAGAGCTACGAGGTGGGGCTCATCGCCACTCTGGTGGAGCACTACGGGGACCCGGAGTTCGAGCCGGTGCTCAAGCAGGCCGCGCGCTACCTGCTGGACACCCAGGGTCGCGGGGGAAGGCTGGGCTATCACGCATCCGACCGCCGCAAGGTGCTGGAGCTGATCCGCGCCGAGGCCCCGGACCGTGCCGTCTACCGCGAGGGCGGCGGCAAGCGTCCGGCCAAGCCGGTGCTGGAAATCAGCGGCGGGGTGCCCGTCGACGAAGGCGGCAAGGAGGCGGCGACGTCGATATGGCAGCGCAAGTCGCCCTGGGCCGTCGGCGCGGACGGTGACAACTCGATCACCCAGTTCGCGATGCTGGGGTTGTGGGCCGCCAACCGCTCGCGACTGAAGATCGCCCCCGAGGCCTGGCGTCGCTGCCTGGAGACTACCCGCGGCGTGCAGTGCTACGACGGCGGCTGGGCCTATTCCGGCAGGCAGAGCAAGGGCTACGGCTCGATGAGCTGCGCGGGGGTCTGCACCCTGGCGATCTGCATGGAGCACCTCGGCGGGAAGCCGCTGGAGGATCTCCAGGTCCAGGAGGGCCTCAGGTGGTTCGCGGCCAACAAGTGGAAGTTCGACGAGAACACCCTTCACGAGAAGGCGCACCTGTACTACTACATCTACTCCATCGAGCGCATGGGGCGGATTCTCGGCGTGGACTTCGTCGGGGACGTTGAATGGTACCCGACCGGTGCCAAGTACCTGGTCGGCGCGCAGGCCAAGGCCGGCAGCTGGCCGGGCGGCGACGGCGAAAGCGATGCCCTGCGCACCAGCTTCGCGCTGCTGTTCCTGACCCGGGCGACGCCGAGCTTCAAGCCCAAGCCGAAGCCCAAGGCCGGCGACGGATTGCTCGAAGCCAGCGTGATCATGCCCGCGGGCATGCGCTACTACATCATCCTCGACGCCTCGGGCTCGATGCTGGCCAAGAAAAAGTTCGACGTGGCCCGCGCGGCGGTGACGGAACTGGTCGCGCACCTCAACGACGAGAGCCACGTCGCGCTGAGGGTCTACGGCAACCGCCAGCGGGCCATTAATCTCCAGGGCGAACTCAACCGTCTGGCCAATGTCGACAGCACGCTGGAGGTCAAGATGACCAAGCTCGACCGCGCGAAGTTCAAGGCGTGCCTGGCCGCGTTGCGCGCGCGGGGCAAGACCCCGCTGGCCCACAGCCTGGAGATGACCGCAAAGGACCTGTCGCGCCTGAGCGCCAGCGAGAAAGCTCCGGTGATGGTGATCCTGCTCACCGACGGCGGAGAGGACACCATCCCGCGCCGTGACCCGGTCAAGGCCGCGGCCAGGTTCGCGAAGATGAAGGGCGTGACCCTGAACGTAGTCGGCTTCGACATCGGTCGCAAGGATTGGCAGAAGCAGCTGCTGGCCATGACCAGGGCCGGCGGCGGCCAGTACTGGTCGGCCGCCAAGCCAGAGCTGCTCTCCGCGCGCCTCAGGCAGGCCGCGGTCAAGGCCCCGCCGGGATACCAGGTCTTCGACCGCGACGGCAAGAAGGTCGCCGACGGTAACTTCGGCGAGCCCTTGAAGCTGCCCCAGGGCAAGTATGTCTTCCGCACCGCCTCGAAGGGCAAGAGCGTGGAGCGCACCCTGTGGGTCAACACCGACGGCCGCACCAAGGTCGTCCTGGACATTGGCGAAATGGAGAGGAGAGCGCGCGAGAAGGACAGGTAGCCCAACCACCGCCCGCGATTGCAAACGTTCGGGAGGCCGCTTAACATGTCCGCGTTCGGAGGGGGGGGATATCTTGGCCCAGCGACGAGCCAGACGCCGGCCCAGGCCGCGGCAACTCACCAGCGGTGAGCTCGCGGCGATGTCTGGCATTTCCAAGCGATCCATAGTCAAGGCGGTCAGTGAGGGACGCATCAAGGCCGCGCGTACGGTCGGAGGCCACTACCGCATCTCCCTGACCGAGGCCCGGCGCTTCATGTCCGCCCGGGGCCTGGACACCGCCGGGCTGGACACTCGCGAAAACTGCGCTCTGGTGGTTGCCCGCGACCGATTCGTGGGCGACCTGCTGGCTGACGTGCTGGGTCGCGCCGGCGTCGAGGTCCTGCAGAGCGATTGCCCCTTCGTGGCCGGAGTAATGGCCGCGAAATTTCGCCCCTGGCTCCTGATCGTCGACGCGGCGGCGGCCGCTCCCGACCCGGTTCGGTTCTGCCGCTGCATTTCCACCAGCGACTGTTGCCGCCAGTCCAGCATCCTCTTCCTGGCCGGCGGCGGGCACGAGGAAAGCGAACGCTTGCTGAATGCCGGCGCCCATGGGGTGCTGGGCAAACCCTTCTCGGTGAAGCAGCTCAAGGAAACACTCCGCAACCTGGGCTTCGCCACCGGGAACTTCAGGAGGGTCGAAAGATGAGCGGGATCCTGGTTCTCTACCACTCGCGCACCGGCAACACCGAGAAGATGGCCAAGGCCGTGGCGGAGGGCGTCAAGGGGTTGGGCGTCGATGTCTCCATGGCCCACGCCGCCGGGTTCAAGACCGGCCTGCTCAAGGACTTCGCGGGCATCGCGGTGGGCAGTCCCACCTACTACGGCACGATGGCCTGGGAGGTCAAGAAGGTCTTCGACGACAGCGTGAAGTTCCATGGCGAACTGGAGGGCAGGATCGGCGGAGCCTTCACCAGCAGCGCCAACCTTGCCGGCGGCAACGAGACCACCATTCTCGAAATCGTACACGCAATGCTGGTGCACGGCATGGTGGTCCAGGGCACGCACAGCGGCGACCACTACGGCCCGGTAGCAATCGGCGCGCCGGACAAGCGCGCACTGGACGGCTGCAAGGCCCTGGGGCGCCGCATGGCACGTTTGGTCAAGGCCACGCTGGGTCACAACCTGGGCGAGTGACGCCGACCGACACTCGCGATGACCTGAGAATGATCGGGAGACAGCCATGAAGAAGCTCTTGCTTGCCGCCGGTGTCCTGTTCGTCCTGGCCCTGGTCGCCATGCCGACCGGGTGCGTCAAGATGGACCAGGACTTGACGCTCAATGCCGACGGTTCCTCGCTGGTCAAGATCCACTACGCCATGCGCGAGGAACACGTGAAACAGATGGAAGCAATTCAGGCCATGGGCCCGGGCATGCCCGGGGCAGGAACGCCCGGTGTCCCCGGCACGCCGCCGGGTCCTGACATGGCCAGGATGCAGGAGATGATCAAGAAGCTCCAGGAAATGCAGAAGAACATGCCCGCCAGACACGACGGCACGCCGATGGTCCCGATGGACATGCAGAAGCTCGCGGAGCAGATCGAGGCCATGCGCAAGGGCAAGAAGCCGCCGGCGACCGGCACGACCCCGGCGGTCCCCGAGGTCACCGTCAAGCCCGAGAAGTCCATCGAGGAGCAGGTCGAGGACCTCAAGAAGTCCGGGCAGAAGGACCCGGACCTCAAGGTCAAGAAGCCCCGGGCCGGCGCGATGTCCGAGGAGATGCGCAAGGAGATCGAGAAGATGAAGGCCGCCGCTCGCAAGGAGGCGGCGATCGGCAAGGGCGAGAAGCGCAAGCCCGAGGTCCCCAAGGTTGAGAAGCCCGGCAAGGTCGTGCGTCCGACCGGTCCGCTGCCGGCCGGCGGCGCGGCAGGGATGGGCGGCCTGCTATTCGATGAGAAGGCGATTCGCAGGCAGTTCGCGGGACGCAAGGCCGACGGCGTGGAGCTCAGGGAAGTCAAGGTCGTGACCAAAGACGGCTGGCGCCACGCGTACATTACCTCGGCCTGCAAGGACCTCGGCTCGGCAACCAGGGTTCCGGCCGGCGGAGGCCGCGGCGGCACCATGGGGCTGACCAAGGACTCCGACGGCAACTACGTGATGGTCATCGCCCACCCGCAGCTCGGCAGGATGTCCGGATCGACCGGGGACGACAAGGCCGAGCACGAGCGCGCCAGGAAGTCCATGCCGGGCTTCCGGATGAGCGTGAAAGTCACCGTCCCCGGCGACATAGTCAAGACCAACGCCCACAAGAGCTCGGGCCGCACCGCCAGCTGGGTGCTGGACATCGACGACGCCGAGTTCCCCCGGAAGTGCCGGGCGCTGAACAGCCAGGGCATGTCGGTAACCTTCAAGGGCGCCGGCCTCAAGCTCAAGACGTTCAAGCCGACGGTCGTCCAGTAGACCGCCGCGCGCTCCGCCCGGAGAAGGAACGCTCGCCTGCCCGTAAAGGACTCCCGCATGCCTGCCAAAAAGAGCACGCCCAAGCTGGACCTCTCCCCCTCCGTATTCCACAGGCGCCTGATGCGCGGCACGGAGCAGAAGCTCGCCTATCGCGGCGAGGACGTGAAGCTCTGGCAGCGCAGGCTGCGCAGGAAGCTCCGCGAGCTTGTCGGCCACGTCCCCGCGCGCGCCGGCCGCGTGCCGCTGCGCGTCCGCTCGTTGTGGAAGCAGGAACACAAGCTGGGCAGCATCGAGAAGATCGCCTTCCGCGCCGAGCCCGGCTCGGACGCCCTGGCCTACGTCTGCCTGCCGAAGGGGGCAAAGCCGCCGTACGACTTCTTCATCTGCCTGCAGGGCCACTCGACGGGCATGCACGTTTCCATCGCGCGGAATCGCGAGAACGAGTTCAAGGCCATCCCCCCCGACGACGGCGACCGCGATTTCGCGCTGGGCTGCATGCGACGGGGCGTGGCCGCGTTGTGCATCGAGCAGCGTTCCTTCGGCCTGCGCCGCGAGCAGCTCCAGGAAAAGGTCGCCAAGCACGGCTGTCTCGACGCGACCATGCACTCGCTGCTGCTGGGCCGCACGCTGATCGGCGAGCGGGTATTCGACGTCGATCGCGGGATCGACTACCTGGCCTCGCGGGGTGACTGCAACATGAAGACCCTAGGGGTGATGGGCAACAGCGGCGGCGGGACGATATCGCTGTTCTCCGCGGCGCTGCTGCCGAGGATCCGGCTGGCCATGCCCAGCTGCTACTTCTGCACTTTCGCCGACTCGATCATGAGCATCTACCACTGCGTGGACAACTACGTCCCGGGCCTCATGCTATGGGCCGAGATGGCCGACGTTATGGGCCTCTTCGCACCCAAGCCGGTGGTGATAGTCTCCGGCAGGAAGGACCCGATCTTCCCCTTCGCCGGAGTGCAGAAGGCCTTCCGCCAGCTCAGGAAGATCTACCGCGCCGCCGGCGCCGCGAAACACTGCCACCTGGTGGTCGGCAACGAAGGCCACCGCTTCTATGCCAGGGCCGCCTGGGAGAAGATGCTCCGCGAACTGCGAACCCTTAAGGAAGCGCGTACTTGAACGCACCAACGGCTGTCTTGCTTGCGATCGGCGAAGAAATCCTGCGCGGCGAAGTCACCGACACGAATTCCGCCTGGCTCGGAGAGCGCCTTTCGGCGCTGGGCTTCCGCGTGGCCGCGGGTATGACCGTGGCCGACCGCGAGGGGGACATCGTCGATGCCTTCCGGCGCGCCGTGAGCCTTGCTCCGGTCGTGGTGGTCACCGGCGGGCTGGGGCCCACGGGCGACGACCTCAGCGCGCCGGCGGCTGCGAAGTTTGCCGGCGTCGAAGTCGTCAAGTCGCCGGAAGCCGTGGCCGGCATAGCCAAGCGCATGAAGTGCAGGCCGGAAGCGGTAACCGGCAACCGCCTGCGCATGGCAATGATTCCCATGGGCGCCAGGGTCTACCCGAACCCGGAGGGTTCGGCGCCCGGCATTCACATGCAGGTTTCGGGTGTGCGGCCTTCGGTGTTGGATGACAGCCACCCTCTCGCTGCCGGCCGATCCCAACGCCCGGCAGCCGACACGCAACACCTGTTCCTGTTGCCCGGCGTCCCCCGCGAGATGAGGGCGATCTTCGACGAGTCGATCGCGCCGGCGCTGGAAGAGCTCTTCCCCGACCGCCCGAGGCGCCACGCGCGGCTGCTGCACGTCTCCGGTTGGCCCGAAAGTCAGGCCGACCACGAGGCGCGCGAGGCGCTCGCCGATTTGCTGCGAGACGGCCGGCTGGAGATCGGGACCAAGCTGGGCCGCGGCTGGGTCTCGCTGCGCGTGGCCGCCGAGGGTCCCGACGGCGCCGGTCTCGTGGACCGGGCCGCCGGAGTTCTCAAGAAGCGCTTCGGCGAATCGCAGTGGGGCGAAGGACCCCAGCGGCTGGAGGATGCGGTCGCGAAACAGCTGTCCGATCGGAACCTAACCCTCTCGCTGGCAGAGAGTTGTACCGGCGGGAGAATCACCTCGCGACTCGTGAGCGTGCCGGGGATTTCAGCCAGTCTGGTCTCGGGACTGGTTACCTACAGCAACGAGTCCAAGATCCACCTGCTGGGCCTGAGCCCGGGCATCATCGAGCGTCACGGCGCGGTCAGCGCCGCCTGCGCAAAGGCCATGGCAAGTGGGTTGCGCGCCTCCAGCGGGGCGGATATAAATCTTGCCGTTACGGGAATTGCCGGGCCGGACGGGGGGTCCGCCAACAAACCTGTTGGCACCGTGCACTTCGCGGTGGCCACGCCCCGGGGGGTGAAGCACGACGTGCAGAACTTCGGGGGCACTCGCGAGTGGGTACGGGAGCGGGCATCCAGTTACGGCCTCTGGCTGATCTGGAGGACTGCGGGACGGGACATTGACCGGTAGGCGGCTGCCGGGTCGCTGTCCATCGACCACGGGCAACTGAGGCGATATGCTCTACGGGCTGATCGGGGACGTCCACGCCAACGCGCAGGCTTTCGAGGAGGTGCTTGAGCACCTCAAGGCCGCAGGCGTCGGAAAGATTCTCAACGTGGGAGACCTGGTGGGCTACGGCGCCGGTCCCGCGGATTGCCTGGCCAAGGCCCGCGAGCAGGTCCACATGGTAACCATCGCCGGCAATCACGACCGCCAGGTCGCAGGCAACATTGACCCGCGCATGCGCCTGACCGCCACCAAGGCGCTGGAGTGGACCCGCGACAACGTCTCGCCGGCATCGCTGCGTTTCCTCTCGGGGCTCCCGGAGGGCCAGGTTGTTGACGAGAAGTACATCATGGTCCATGGCTCGCTGGTGGAGCGCGATGCCTACATCCTGACCGCCGGCGAGGTCAAGCGCAATCTCGAGTGCATGCTCAAGGAGTTCCAGCAGATCAGGATCTGCTTCTTCGGCCATACCCACGTGCCCATGCTGATCTCCACCCGCGGTGTGGTCGCCGACCTGCGCCAGACCAAGAGCTTCCAGCTCGAACGCGGCGAGATCTACATGATAAACCCCGGCTCGGTGGGCCAGCCGCGCGACCGCTGCCCGCTGGCATCCTTCGCGCTATTCGACGACGAGAACTACACCGTGACCTACGTGCGCAAGCCCTACGATGTGGCCGGCGCGCAGCGCGCCATCGTCCAGGCCGGTTTGCCCGAGAAGTTCGCGCGGCGATTGAGTGCGGGAGTCTAGAGGCGTGGTTCCCGGTCCCGATTTCCGGGTTCCGAGTCCGGGTGCCGGCTCGATTAGTACACAACCCGGAACCCGCGTGCCGGGTGCAGCTCGAAAAGCGCAGACGGGGAACCCTGGACCCGGAGCCGCCGCAGTGGTGGCGGCTGCCGCCCTTGCGACCTTGGCGGGTTGCTCGTGGAGCTTCAAGTCGGACAACATCAAGATGAAGTTCAATGACCGGCGGTTGACTCCCGGCACCCGGCACACTGATGATCGCGGTTGCGTCCTCGGCGCGTCGCGGGCGCGGGCGGAGGGAAACGGCAAGGCCGGCATCGACCTCTCGTCGGCGACTCGGGACGGTCTCCGCCTGAGCGGCAAGGACCCGGTGGAGTGGCGCCTGGTGCCCGCGCGCGACGTGGCCGCCGGGCCCCGGAAGCGAGTCGCGGCCCCTTCGCGCACGGCGGGCAGCTAGCGGAAGCAGGAGTAAGGGAAGCATGGCTCTCGAACGCAAGGATGTCGAACACGTCGCCAGGCTCGCGCGGCTGCACCTCAGTGATGAGGAGCTGGAGCTCTACACCAGGCAGCTCGGTGACATCCTGGGCTACGTCGAACAGCTCAACGAAGCGGACGTCGCGGGCGTCAAGCCTCTGGCCCACGGCGCCCACGGCGGAAACGTTTTTCGCGAAGACCGGGTTCGTCCCTCCCTGGCGCGTGAGACGGCGCTGGAGGGCGCGCCGGATTCAGACGGGTGGCACTTTCGGGTGCCGAAGGTGATTGACACCGGAGAGGGACACTGAACATGGCCAAGAAGAAATCTTCTGTACGAGTCGCGGTCCTGATGGGTTCGGACAGCGACCTGCCGGTAATGCGCAACACTTTGGCCAAGCTCGAGGATCTCGGCCTGGCCTGCGAGGTGCGGGTGCTTTCGGCGCACCGCTCGCCGGATGCGGTGGCCCGCTGGGCGCGCGAAGCGTCCAAGCGCGGCATCAAGGTCATCATCTGCGCGGCCGGCGGGGCGGCTCATCTCGGGGGAGTGGTTGCCGCGCACACCGCACTACCGGTAATCGGCGTTCCCCTTGTGGCCAACGACCTGGGCGGCATGGACGCCCTGCTGGCCACCGTGCAGATGCCCTCCGGTGTGCCGGTGGCAACGGTTGCGGTCGGTGCCGCCGGGGCAAGCAACGCGGCGGTGCTCGCGGCACAGATCCTGGCCCTGTCGGACTCGCGCCTGGCCAAGCGCCTGGCCAGCTTCAAGCACGAACTGGCCGCGGGTGTGGCCGCCAAGGACAAGCGCGTGCAGGAGGAGACCGGCTAGCACGGGGTGCGACCGAGCAATCTTCGCAGCTGAGGCATACGAACCGGAGGGGCGATGGCGGACAATTTCGACCCCGGCAACTCCAAGATCGGGCAGAGCGAGACCCGGATATTCCTGGACCTCGCGCTCGAGCGCGGGTACGTCACCCAGGCTCAGGTCGACGAGTGCCTCGAGATCCGCACCAAGCTCCGGGAAATGGGCCTGGAGGAGAAACTCCAGGACCTCATGGTCAAGAAGGGCTTCATCACCGAGACCGACGCCAAGCGCGTCGGCAAGGCACTCAGTGGCCACCGCAGGCTGGGCAACTACGAGATCCTCGCGCGCATAGGCCAGGGCTCCATGGGCACGGTCTTCAAGGCCCGTCAGGTTTCGATGGACCGCAACGTGGCTCTCAAGATCCTCCCGCCCAAGCTGGCCGGCGACAAGATCTATGTCGAGCGATTCATGCGCGAGGCCCGCTCGGTCGCCAAGCTCAACCATGTCAACATCGTGCAGGGCATCGACGTCGGCGAGGAGAAGGGCTACTACTACTTCGCGATGGAGTACGTCGAGGGCATCACCTGCCGCGAGATGCTCAAGAGCAAGGGGCCCTACCGCGAGAAGGAGGCCCTGGACATCATCATCCAGGTGGCCCGCGCGGTGGACCACGCCGCCAAGGTCGGCCTGGTACACCGCGATGTCAAGCCCGACAACATCATCGTCACGCCCCAGGGAGTGGCCAAGCTGCTGGACCTCGGAATAGCCAAGACCACCGGGGCCGCCGGCGAAGAAGGCGTGCGCCTGGGTACCCCCTATTACATCTCGCCCGAGCAGGCCCGCGGCGACGCGGACGTGGACATCCGCAGCGATATCTACTCGCTGGGCGCCACCTTCTACCACATGGTGGTGGGTTCGCCGCCCTTCAGCGGTTCGACTGCGGACGAGGTCATCCGCGCGCATCTCACCGCCACGGTACCCAACCCCCGCGAAGTACGCCCCGGCCTGAGCCGCAACATCAGCCGGGTCATCGAGATGATGATGGCCCGCGAACCGGGCGATCGCTACCAGGCCCCGGAAGAACTGCTCCGCGACCTCGACAAGGTGTCCCGCGGCCTGCCCCCCGCCAAGGCCAAGAGCTTCCGCGGCGCGAGCTCCGTGGCGGTCGGCCCGGAAGCCCCCGTCACCAGCATGACCCGCCCGGTGCAGGGCGTACCCCCGCGCAGCGCTCCGCCGTTGGGATTGATCATTGGCGGAGCGGGCGCGGCGATCGTTCTGATTGTCGCTGCGGTCTTTTTCCTGGTCTCTGGAAATAACGGCGAGCCCCAGCCCCTGCCCCTGCCCCAGCCCCAACCCCAGCCGCAGCCGCAGCCGCAGCCCCAGCCGCAGCCCCAGCCTGGGCCCCAGCCTGGGCCCCGGCCGGAAGACGGCAGGGAGAGGGCCGCGGAGAACATGCTCAAGTTCGCGCTGGAGGAGATCGCCAAGGATCCCGACGATTTCGATAAGGGGATGAAGCTGCTGCGCAAGGTTATCAGCGAAACCAGGGGCACCGCCGTCAGTCTTCGAGCCAGCAAGGAACTCAGCAAGATCCAGGCTCGGCGGGACGCCAAGGTCAAGGGCGTACTCGACGGGCTTCGCTCCCGTGCTGAGACCCGGGCCAAGGCCCACAGGTTCGCCGAGGCCCTCAAGCTGCTGGAGTCCTTCCCGCGCCCCTACCGCAAGTACCCGAAGTGGCACACCGCTTATCGCCGCGCCTGCGACCGGATCAAGAAGCAAGCAGCAACCTGGCTAAAGGCCCAGGAGGCCCTGGCCCGGGACCACGCACGGAGGTTCGACTTCGAGAAGGCCCGCACCGCGATCAAGGACATGGAGGTCGCAGGCCTGCCCGGAGTTGGTAAGCGCGTGGCGGACGGAATCGCGTGGATAGACAAGGCCGAAGCGGATCGCAAGAAGTTCCTTGAGGAAGAGAGGGCGCACTTGGCCCGCGAGCAGAAACGCCAGCGCGAGGTGCTGTACCGGAGGTTCCTTCGCGAGCTCTATTCCAGAAACGCAGGTAGCTTCGACGAAGCGACGGACTACTGCAAGCGCATGGTCGGGCGGCCACAGTTCAAGCCGGTCCGGGACCGGATCGGCGATGAACTGGGCGACGTGAAGCTCATGAGAGACGCCGCCGAGGCGCTCACCGAGGCGCTCACCCGGGTGGACGGAATCGTGACCATCACCTACAACAACCAGAAGTTGCGGGGCAGAATCCGCAAGACGGACGGCAAGGTCCGCTTCTACGCAAGCGGCGGCTTCGTGGACTTCCCGATCGACACGCTCAAGATGGTTCCCGCCGAAGTGGTCCGCCTTACGGGCTACTCTACCGGCGACGCCGCCCAGGCCCGGGCAGCAGGTCTGTTTCTGACCTGGCGGCGTGAGTACGGCATGGCCCGCGTGCAGTTCAAGCGCGCCAAGGGCGAAGCCGCCACCCGGGGTCTGGCCCGCCTGGACCTGCTCGAGAAGGGCATGAGCGAGCTCCATGCCGAGGAACTGGTCGACAAGGCCAAGCGCGCCTTTGGCCTCAAGGACTACACGGCCTTCGCCGGTCACCTCCAGCAACTGAGCGACAGGTTCGCCAAGACCAAGGCCTTTGCCAAGGCCCGTGACACGCTGCAGGAGATGGCCCTCCGGGCCACCCTCGGCAACCTCAGCCTGAAAGGCCTTTGCGCCGCCGCCAGCGTCAAGTCCGAGGGCGGCATGCTGGTTTTCGACTACGACTTCAACCCCGACAAGCCCCAGGTGCTCGACTGGCACTCGGCGATCAGCATGTGGCCCTGGCACCAGGCCATCTCCCAGCGCAATGGCATCGACACCTGGAACACGGACGAGGGCGCGCTGATGGCCCGCGCCCCCGACCAGCGCATGCTGCAGGTCTACTGGGGCGTGCCTCTGAGCGGGCTGGCCAGCGTCGAGTTCGAGGTGACCCCGCGCCGCGGAAGCCGCAGCTTCGGCCTGGGCCTGGGGCGCCCCGACATCTACAAGGCCACAGACTACCTGCGCGTGTGGTTCAGCTCCCAGGGCAAGCCCTACATCCGCCAGGGAGAGAAGCAGCGCAAGGAACTCGACCGCAACCTCAGGGCCGAGGCCAACAAGACCTACAAGGTCAAGGTGACCTTCACCGGAGGCCAGGTGGCCCTCTTTCTGGGGGGTCGTGAGCTCATTCGCGACAAATTGAACTTCGACATCTCCCGGGGTTGCCGCCTGGTGCTGGGCTCCTGGCGCGGCTCGACCGAGTTCGACAATCTCAAGATCGCCTGCAAGCCCACCGAAAGCTGGCTGAAGCGGCGCGCTGAGGTCCAGGCGCAGTTCCGCAAACACAACGTCAAGCCGGGCATCGTCGCCGAGTACTTCTCCGATCGCGACTTCAAGAATCTGGCGCACAAGAGCATCGAGCCGGCCATGTACTTCTGGTGGGGAAAGCGCCCCCCGGCCCCCAAGACGCCGGCCGACAACTTCTCGGCGCGCTTCACCGGGAAGATCTACGCCGACAAGGCCGGCCGCTACAAGCTGTACCAACGGGCCGACGACTACGGTCGACTGTGGGTCAACGGCAACAAGGTATTCGAGGGCCGCTTCAACCGGAGCGCCGACGTCGAGCTCAAGGAGGGCTTCAACGACTTCGTGATGGAGCTCGTCGAAACCGGGAGCAACGCCGGCCAGGAGCTCAGTTGGGAAGGCGGCGGTATGCCCCGCAACGTGATCCGGCCCTACCGCCTGGGACACTGACGGCCGAAGCCGGTGGTCAATAAATGGCTGACAGACGATTGACGAAAGACCACTTCATGACTGAGAACGACCCGCTCAAGCCCATAGACGTTGCGACATGGAACTCCGGTGCAGTTCGCCTCATAGACCAGCGCAAGTTGCCGGCGGAGCTGGTCCATCTGGATTGCTCCAGCGTCGACGAGCTCTGGAACGCCATCAAGACGCTGGCGGTCCGCGGGGCGCCGGCCATCGGCGTGGCCGCCGCTTACGGTGCGGCCATGTCCATCTGGGCAAGCGAAGATGAAACCCCGGGGCTGCTCACCGAGATGAACGCGGCCTGCGACCATCTGGCTACCAGCCGCCCCACCGCGGTCAACCTCTTCTGGGCGCTGGATCGCATGAAGCGCGTGGGGGCGCAAAGCTCCGGGCTCTCTCCCGCGGACTTCAAGGCGCGCATCCTGGCCGAGGCCGAGGCGATCCGCGAGGAGGACCTGGAGCTCTCGAGGCGCATGGGCCGGGCCGGCGCGGAGTTGATCTGTGACGGCGCCACGGTTCTTACGCACTGCAACGCCGGCGCGCTGGCCACCGGTGGGCTGGGCACCGCCCTGGCCCCCGTCTACTTCGCCCACGCCGCCGGCAAGAGGGTCTCGGTCTTCGCCGACGAGACCCGCCCGCTGCTGCAGGGCGCGCGGCTGACTGCCTGGGAACTCAAGCAGTGCGGCGTGCCGGTAACGGTGATCACCGACAACATGGCCGCCTGGGCCATGAAGCGAGGCAAGGTCGACCTGGTCATCACCGGGGCGGACCGCATCGCCGCCAACGGCGACGCCGCGAACAAGATCGGCACCTACGGCGTGGCCCTGGCCGCCAGGGAACATGGCATCCCCTTCTACGTGGCCGCTCCGGTCTCGACCTTCGATCTGTCGATCCCCACCGGCGAGGGCATTCCCATCGAGGAACGCGAGGTCGGCGAGGTCCTCGCCCCCCGCGGCCAGCAGTGGGCGCCCGCCGACGTGGCGGCCTGGAACCCGGCGTTCGACGTCACGCCCGGCGAACTGATCGCTGCGCTGATTACGGATGCGGGAGTGCTGGAGCCTCCCTACACTGAGAGCATCGCCGAGGCCTTCGGCGACACGCCTGGAAACGGCTGACGGCCAGCGGGCAAGGGAATCAGCCGTCCCGGCTCGAATCTCCGGGCACGATCTCGATTAGCGTCACCTCCGGGCGACAGAGGAAGCGTACTCGCGGGGCGCGGCCCCCCTCCATGCCCAGACCGCGGTTCACGTAGAGCCAGCCTTCACCGATGCGGTGCAGCCCGATATCGTAGTATTCACCGGTCTTGCCGCGCGTAATACGAACCAGCGCCCCGATCAGGGGCAGGCGCACCTGGCCCCCATGGGTATCGCCGGAAAGCACCAGGTCGGCACCCTTCTCGATCGCCCCGGGCGCGGATTCCGGGTAGTGGTGCGCCAGCACGGTGAACTTGCCGGCCGTGGTCTTCTTCAGGGCGCTGGCGACCCCCCTCTGGTTCTGCACGGCAACGCCGCCCAACCAGATCTCGGCGCCGCGCGCGCGAATGGGCACGGCGTCTCCATCCAGCTGTACCATCCCGGTGCCGGCAGCGACATCAAGGTGCGGGAACCACCACACTTCCCAGTTGCCGCGCACCGAGTAGGTCGGAGCGATTGCTGCCAGCCGGGTGGCCAGCTTCCTGAAGACCGGCAGGGCCTCTTCGCTGTTCAGCGCGTCACCTGCAAAGACGATCACGTCGGGCTTGAGTTCACGGACCAGGTCGGGCACCCGGGGCTCGACTCGCTCCACGCTATCGCAATGCGTATCGGATATCAGGACCAGTCGGACCGGGCCGGTGCCCGGGGCCAGCTTGGCGGTCTCAATGCGAACGCGTTCGACCTGCGGCCAGTAGGGCTCGACGAACCACCCGTAGGGCAGGCAGAGCAGCCCCAGCGCGCCGACGCCCATCACGCCCCGCTCGAGCCAGACCCGAATCCGGCCGGGTGCCGGCTTCCGTACGTCCGCCCCCTGCCTGCGGGCCAGCGCACGCAGGACGGCCCGCAGCAGGAACAACCCCGCGGAGGCGTAGAGCGCCACGACCAGAAAGGCGACGACCATCAAGCGGGACGTGTCAACCACGGGCATTCCCCCTTCGCCTTCACGGTGTAACCGCAGCGGAGGCTTCAGTCAACTGCCCCTTGGGCGTGAAGGACTTGCGTCAGGGAGCGCCGGGAGATCCCGGCTCTGCCCCGGAGCGTGCCCCCGGGCCGGAAATCGGCTTGACTTTCGCTCTTTCGGCCATATCATCCCCCGCCGCGGCGCCCTGATGGGAGGACATCTCGTGGCCAAGAGCAAACCCGACAAGAAGGCCAAAACCGGGTCCAAAGTGAAGAAGGCCAAAACCGCCCCCAAGAAGAAGTCGGCGACCAAGAAGGCCAAGGCCTCGAAGAAGAAGACTTCCAAGTCCGCGCCCAAGGCAAAGGCGAAGGCCAAAGCCAAGAAGCAACCCCCGCCTCCGCTGCTAAGGGCGGTCAGGGCTCCCCTCATCCCGGTAATTCTGGATGACGGCACGCTGCATGACCCAAGTGAGGCTCCAAAACCCAAGAGGGCCCGCAAGCTCCGTCCCCAGCAGATGAAAGAGATCAAGCAGCTGCTTCTCAAGAAGCGAGAGGAGTTGCTCAATGAGATCCGCGAGGAGGTGGACCAGTCCCGGCTGGGTGTCAAGCAGCGCAGCGCGGACCCCACGGATCAGGCCTCGGACTCGGCGGACGGTGACCTGGCGCTGGCGCTTGCCCAGTCAGACACCGACGAGCTCAACCAGGTTGAGGCCGCCCTGGGCAAGGTGGACTCCGGGGAGCTGGGAATCTGCGAATCGTGCGGTTGCGGAATCCCCATGGAACGCATGCGTGCCCTCCCCTTCGCCACCACGTGCATCGAATGCAAGCGTAAGCAGGAACTGCGCAACAGCAACGAAAGCATGGACGAAGCCTGGGAGGTCGTGCACGCCTCGGAAGAGGAACGCGGCGGGGACGACGACTGACCCGGCATCGACCACTCCTGTCCCGCGCGGCCGGTGTTCCGGCCGCGCTTTTCCTTTGCAGGTCGCGGCGCGGCACAATACCATGTCAGCCATGAATTGCAGGGTGTTGATCGTCTCGGTTTCCGCCGGCGCCGGCCATCTCCGCGCGGCCCAGGCCGTGGAGAAGGCCCTGGCCGCCAAGCACCCCGAAGTCAAAGTCGCGAATATCGACGCCATGGAATACGTCAACGCCGCGTTCAGGCGCGTCTATTCCAAGGGCTACCTGGATCTGGTCAATCGCGCGCCGGCGCTCTGGGGCCACATCTACTCGCGCACCGAACGCGCCAGGCCCACCGGGCCCACCGCGCGTCTCAACCGCCTGATGGAGCGGCTCAACTCCGGCAGGCTGGTGCGCTTCGCCCGGGAATTCGACCCGCACGAGGTCCTGGCGGTACATCCCCTGCCCATGGACGTTTTTAACCGCCTCAAGCGCAAAGGGCGGTTGGGGGCCCGGGTGTCGGTGGCTGTTACCGACTACGACGTGCATCCGCTGTGGATTGACCCCGTGACCGACTGCTACTTCGCCGGCTGCGAAGAGGTAGCCCACCGCCTGGGGCGACACGGCCTGGAGCGGCGCCGGATCAGGACCACCGGCATACCGGTGGTCCCGGAGTTCAGCGCACCTGTCCGCGCGCGCGCGCGTCGCCGCGTGTCCTCCGAAATGGGCCTCCGGGCCGGTTGCCCGACGATGCTGACCAGCGCGGGTGGCTTCGGGGTGGGTCGCGTCGACGAGGCCATCGACACGATGGTCTCCGCCGCATCGCGCGGCGGGGGCGCCAACCTCGTGGTGGTCGCCGGGCGCAACCGGAAGCTTCGCAACAGGCTGTCCAAGCTCCGGACCCCGCGCGCCGTGAAGCTGGTAGTCCTCGGCTTCGTCGACAACATGCATGAGCTGATGTCCGTCGCGGACCTGATGGTAACCAAGCCCGGAGGGCTTACCTCGAGCGAGTGTCTGTCAAGGCGCCTGCCGATGTTGATCATCGATCCCATTCCGGGGCAGGAGGAGCGCAACGCCACCTACCTGCTGGAAGCGGGTGCCGCCTGGCAGGCCCCCACCCTGGACGCCCTGGACTACAAGCTGGGTCGGCTGCTGTCCGAACCCGCGCGCCTGACGGCCATGAGCAGGGCCGCCGGCAGGCTGGCGCGCCCGCGAGCGTGCTTCGACATCGCAGAGGCGCTGGCGACCCGCCGGTGAGCCTATTTCCAGTTGACGCCGGAAAGGCATTTGCTAGTATCCGCCATGTTGCGGACAGTTCGTGAGGACGTTTCGCACTCCAGGCTGCAGGAGAAACAGGCATGTCGGGATTCGTACCCACGAGGATATTCCTTACCAAGGGCGTCGGTCGCCACAAGGAGAAGCTGGCCAGCTTCGAGCTGGCTCTGCGCGACGCGGGCATAGCCCAGTTCAATCTGGTGCGGGTCAGCAGCATCTTCCCCCCCGGCTGTCGCATCGTTCCCCGCGGCCAGGGGCTGAAGAAGCTGTCCCCCGGACAGATAGTCTTCTGCGTCCTGGCGGAGTGCGCCACCAACGAACCGCACCGCCTGATCTCCTCGTCGATCGGCGTGGCCATCCCCCGCGACCAGGAGATGCACGGCTACCTCTCGGAGCATCACGCCTATGGCGAAACCCAGCGCCAGAGCGCTGACTACGCCGAGGACCTGGCTGCGCAGATGCTGGCGACGACCATCGGTGTGCCCTTCGACGCGGACAAGAGCTACGACGAGAAGAAGGAGCAGTACAAGGTCGGCGGGCACATCGTGCGCACCACCGACATGACCCAGTCAGCGGTCGGCGACAAGAACGGCCTGTGGACCACGGTGTTGGCCGCGGCGGTGCTGATCTAGACTGCGGCAGCGGAGATGGCTCAATGCACCGACGGCGCCTTCGCCTGCAGCGAGGGCGCTTCTACATTCGCGCCCGGGGATGAGAGGTAGAACTCATGTTTATCGACATCCACCTGCACACGCGTCGCGCCAAGGGCTTTCCCCGCGAGTGGGACAACGCCACCTACGCCTCGCCCGACGAGCTCATTGAGATCTTCGACCAGGTAGGCATCGAGAAGGCGGTGGTGCTGCCCGCGGCAAGCCCGGAGTGCTGCCACGTACCCCAGTCGATGGAGACGCTTCTGGAGACGCTTGAGGAGTACGATCGCTTCATCCCCTTCTGCAACTGCGATCCGCGCTTCCTCAAGAACTCGCCCGACGCACCGCTTGCCGATTTCCTGCGCTTCTACAAGGAAAAGGGCTGCAAGGGCGTGGGCGAAGTTACGGCCAACATGTACTTCGACGACCCCATGGTTGAGAACCTTTTCGCCGCCTGCCAGGAAACGAAACTGCCACTGACGTTTCACATCGGTCCGCAGGTCGGCGGCTGCTACGGCCTGGTCGACGACCCCGGCCTGCCGCGCCTGGAGAAGGCCCTCCAGAAGTTCCCGGAGCTCGTCTTCCTGGGACACTCCCAGCCCTTCTGGGCGGAGATCGGCAAACTGGAGAAACCCGAAGACCGCAACGGCTATCCCAAGGGCACGGTGACTGAAGGACGCGTTCCCGAGCTGATGCGCAAATACCCCAACCTGCACGGCGATCTCTCGGCCGGCAGCGGCCACAACGCGGTCAGTCGTGACGAGGAATTCGGGATGCGCTTCCTGGAGGAGTTCCAGGAGCGCCTTTACTTCGGCACGGACATGACCAGCCCGGGAGGCGCCGCCAGCCAGGCGCCGCTGGCCAGCTACCTGCTCCGCCTGCGTGAGGAAGCGAAGATCTCTCAGGAGTGCTTCGAGAATATCGCGCGCGGCAACGCCAGGAGATTGCTCGAGCTCTGACGTTCGGCGCTGCGCCGCGCCGCCGCCCTGCCCTTCTCCGCCGCGGCGAGCTGCTGCGGATCCGGGTCGCACAGGAAGTCTGAGTCATGCATCGGCTCGGTGTTCCCCCGCGCGGTGGCGCTCCACAGGACTTTCTCGCGCGGCAGCGAGCCCTGGAGCTCCTCGGGCTGAGCTTGATCTCCGTCCTTCGGTCTGCCGTCCATGGATATACCCCCCATCAGAAGTCGCTTCTTCGCTTCTTCGTTCGGCTCCATGATGGGACGGTCGCGTTAGACGCTTATCTGCGGCCGGCTAATTGCCGGCTTGCAGGGTATTACCCCTCGCCGAAGTTCTCCGCGGCGTAACGCATCTCACTGGCAATCCTGAGCTTCTGCGTGCACCTGGCCTCGCACTCGCCGCAGGCCACGCAGGCGTCGGCGCGGGGTTCCTTCATGCTGCGGTAGCGCCTGGCGGCCGGCTCGCGCAGGCCCCAGAAGCGGTCTTCGTATACGCGGGCCATCACCCCGGGGATCTCGATGCCCTGCGGGCAGGGCTTGCAGTAGCCGCAACCGGTGCAGAACTTCACCGCCTCGCGGGTGTGCTCGGCGATAAAGGCATTGACCCTGGCCATCTCCTCCGCGGAGAAGGGCCCCGCGTTGGCGGCCGCGACCGCGGCGTCGATGTCCGAGATCTTGTTGATGCCGGAGATGAACGTGTCGAGATTGGGATTGCTGAGCAGCCAGCGCAGCGCGAGTTCAGGCACGTCGCGCGCGCCGACGCTCTCGGCCAGCTCGGTGAGCACCGGGCTCTCGCCGACCAGCCTGCCGCCGGCCACCGGGTTCATTACGATGGTGCCGATGCCCAACTCGCGGGCCTTGTCGATGACCGGAGCGTAGCTGGTTTCGAGCATGTTGTAGCTGACCAGCAGTACCTCGCACCAGTCCATCTGCGGGAGGAACTCGAGGAGTTCATCTATCGGGGCGTGGGTGGTCGCGCCGGTGTGCCCCACCAGCCCCTCGTCCATTGCCCTGCGAACCCCGTCGAGGGTGCCCCCGGGCCGGGTGGCGGACTCGTATGCCTCGCGGCTGTTGATGTTCCAGATCTGGTAGAAATCTATTCGCTCGACGTCCAGTCTTCGCAGCGACTCGTCGAGGCGCTTGCGCATGCAGTCGGCGGTGGGGACGTCGTCTTCGGCGAACTTCTTGATCCACGGCGACCACTTGCTGCTGAGGATCACCTTCTCCCGATAGCCGTCCTTGAGCGCCTTGCCGAACTTGATCTCGCTCTCGCCGTAGGCCCGGCAGCTGTCGATGTAGCGCATGCCCGAGTCGATCGCGTGGCGAATGACCTCCACGGCCTCGTCGTGGTCGTCGGGCAGACGCATACCGCCGATGTTCGCCCGGGGGATCTTGAATCCGCTGCGCCTGCCGAAGTCGACTAATTCCATCCTGGCTTCCCTCTCTTCTCCGGCAGTAGCCGCCAACTGGCCTCGCCCGGTCAGGCTGCGGTCGATCCGGCAACGGGTATTATCCCCGCACATTCGCCGGCACGGCACCGGACCCGCGGTCCTCAGCGGTATGTTGGGGGACCGCTCCTGGAGGATCCACCCGCCGTCTACAACCCGGGGTTCCGCTTCTCCAGCGCCTCGTCGATCTTCAGACTCGCGGCAATGTCTTCGAGCCTTCCGCGCTGCTTCTCAAAGCGGTCGGCCTTCGCCGAGCAGTGCACGGTGTAGTAGCGCTCGCCCCGGGGCAGGACGTATATCAGGCTGGTGCGCCGCGCGCCCTTCTCGCCGTGGGTGGCGACCAGCTTCCAGCCGGCAATATCGCCCAACCGGCCCTCGTTCGATTCGGTCTCGGTTGGCTTCTCCTTGAGACCGGCCTTGAGTTTCTCGCGTGCGAACTCCTCCAGCCTGGTCTTGGCCGGCACGCGCTGGAACGTCACGCTGACCGAATCACCGTCTTCGCTGGCGACGATCAGCGCCGGCGTGCCCACGCTGCGGATCTCGCTCTTCCAGCCCTTCGGCACGCCCAGCGAGGCGCCGACCGCCTTGCTGTGCGCCCGCTCCTTCGCCGAAACCGCCTCGACCACCCTTTCCTTGATCTCCTCGGGGCTCGAGCCGCGTACGTCACCGAGCAGGCCTTTCCAGCTTTCCGGAAAGAGGAAGGCGAACGCCAAGCACGCGATAACCAGCAACAGGGCCACGGCCAGAACGAACTTCTTCATCTCGCCCTCCCCATTTCAAACGCCCTTCGACCGCACCTTTCGAGCCCGGGGGTTTCGAAGACCTCCCCCGCTCTCATGCGGTCCATAGCATACCCGCCTCCGCCCCGCGCCGCAATCCCCCGGAGGACCGCCCTTTTTCGGAACTTCCTTCCCGAGTCGACGGTATGTAGACTAGCAGACTGTTAAAGGACGACCTGCTTGAGGCGGAGAAGATCTGATCATGGAACCTGGTGCTCGCCCGCGTTCCGCTGTTCCACTTCTCATGTGCTCACCCTGTAACTCGGGATCCCTTGAAGCGGCCTGCCGGTGACCATGCCTCGGAAAAGGAACCCCGAAACACCTGCCGACCGCCGCGACCGCCTCTTGGAATTGGTGCGCGGTCTGCCGCGCGCCAGCGGCGTCTACATTATGAAGGACGCTGCCAACCGCGAGATATACGTGGGAAAGGCGAAGGACCTGCGCTCGCGGGTACGCTCTTATTTCGACGCAAGTCGCCTCGACGGCAAGTCCCGCGCGCTGATGACCGCGGTGACCGACATCGAAATCGTCGAAACCCGCACCGAGGTCGAAGCGCTGCTGCTCGAGAGCCGCCTGATCAAGGACCTGCATCCCAAGTACAACGTCGACCTCAAGGGCACCAGCTACCCGCTGGTGGAGGTCACCTCCGGCGAGGTCTTCCCGCGGGTGCGCGTTACCCGCGACCGCACCAACGGCGATTCGCATTACCACGGGCCCTTCGTCCAGACCAGCGAGTTGCGTGCGGCGCTGCCCGCGCTGCGCAGGGCCTTTCGTTACTGCACCTGCACCTCGGCGGTGAATCCGGAGCCGAAGCGGCGGGTCAGGCCGTGTCTCGACCATTACGTCGGCCTGTGCCTCGCGCCCTGCGCCGGACGCGTCGAGCCCCGCGAGTACCGCGCGATGATGAGGCGCTTCGAGGCCTTCCTCAACGGGCGCGGCCGACGCAAGATGATTGCCGCAATCAAGCGGCGCATGAAGGCCGCGTCGGCGAAGCTCCTTTTCGAAGAAGCCGCCCGATTGCGCGACGAGCTAGCGGCCATCGAAAGCCTTGAGCGCCGCGGCGACCTCGACAGCCCGCGGCCCCCCGAGCCGCCGCGCGTCGATCCCGCCCGGGGACTGGCGGCCTTGAAACAAGAACTGGGCCTGCCCGCCGAGCCGCGGCGCATCGAGGGCCTGGACCTCGCCAGCCTTTCGGGACGCGAGGCCGCGGGCAGTATCGTCACTTTCATGGACGGCGCGCCGGCCAAGGGTTTCTATCGACGCTATCGTATCAGGCACGCGCCGGGCGACAACGACTACGCCCAGATGGCCGAGGTCGTGCGTCGCCGCACGCGCCGCCTGGCCGAAGAGGACCTCGGTGTACCCGATCTCCTGCTGCTCGACGGCGGACCCGGACACCTCTCGGCGGCCATGGCCGCGCTGAAAGCATCGCCGGCCGGCGGCCGGCCCGGAGCGGTGTGCTCGCTGTCGAAGAAGGAGGAGATCGTACACCTGCCTGGCGGCCGGATGCTGCGTTTGCCGCGCACCAGCCCGGCGCTTAAGATTCTGCAGCACGTGAGAGACGAAGCGCACCGCTTCGCGGGACAATATCACCGCAAGCTGCGCAACGGGAAAGACCTGCCTGCGAAGAAGGCAGGCGCGAGGAGGAAGAAGTGAAGAACATCAAGAGCGTCCTGACCGCTGCGACAATGCTCGCCCTGGCCGTTCCGGCCCTGGCCGCGGAAGAGAAGGCCCCCAAGGGCAAGGCCGAACCCACAGTCCTGGTCTCCCGCCTCGAAAACGGCATGGACGTCATCCTTGCGGAGCGCCACGCCTCGCCGATCTGCACGGTACAGGTCTGGGTGCGCTGCGGTTCGATGACCGAGGAGAACCTCCTCGGAGCCGGCGTCAGCCACTATGTGGAGCACATGCTCTTCAAGGGCACCGCCAGGCGCAAGACCCACGAGATGGACCGCGAGGTCCGCGCCGCCGGGGGCAGCCTGAACGCCTACACCTCCACCAGCCGCACCGTTTACCACATGACGCTGCCCAGCAGCGGCTTCGACGTTGCGTTGGACTGCCTGTCCGACGCAGTGATGAACTCCACCTTTCCACCCGGGGAGTGCAAGCGCGAGCGCGAGGTCATCATCAAGGAGATCCGCCGCGGAGAGGACAGCCCGGGAAGGGTCTTCTACAGGTACGCCTCCCGGCTGCTCTACAGGCGCCACCCGCGGAGGCATCCCGTCATCGGGTACCTGCCGCTCTTCAAGAAGCTGGATCGCGATGACCTGGTCGGCTACTACCGCCAGCACTACGTGCCCAACAACATGGTCTTCGTGGCCGCCGGGGACTTCGACGCCGCCCGTACTCTCGAGAAGGTCAAGCGGGCCTTCAAGGACTTCGCCCGGGCCCGGTACATCGCACCCCGCGTCCCCTCCGAGCCCCTGCAGGTGGCGCCCCGTTCGTTGACAGTCCGCGACGCGCACTTCAGCGAAGCGCAGCTCATGGTGGCCTGGCCCACGGTTTCCTTCGCCGACGACGACATGTATCCGCTTGACCTGGCCGCCGATGTCCTGGGCCGCGGCCGCACCAGCCGCCTGCATCGCCGGCTGGTCGAAAAGGAGAAGCTGGCATTCTCGGTGTCCGCCGGCAGTTACACGCCGGAGTCCCGCGGGTTCTTCGAGATACGCGCGCGCTGCGAGGAGAAGAACGTTCCCCGAGTGCTGGAGATAATCGACGAGGAGATCGCGGGCCTCAAGCGCGGCGGCATACTTCCCCGGGAGATATCCCGAATACTGGCCCGCAACCGGGCACGCGCGGTCTTCCGGCGCGAGTCGGTGGACGGGCTGGCCTCCGAGCTCGCCGGCAACTTCCTGCTGACCGGGAACGTCAACTACGGCCGGATCTACCGCCGGCGCCTGGCGAGGGTGACCGGGAAGCAGGCCAGCAGCGCCCTGAGCAGGTACCTGATCCCCGACCGCCGCAGCCTCCTGATCGTCCTGCCCGGGCAGGAGCCCGACAAGCCTGCCGGGGAGGAGAAGGAACCCGCCCCGGCCGTTCCCGGTCGGATACCCGCCGACGGCCGCAAGGTGGTCAGCAGCCAGCTGCCTGGCGGCGCAAGGCTGCTGGTCTGCGAGAACCACGAGGATCCGGTCGTCGCCTTACAGGCGGTCTTCCTGGGCGGCGCGCGCTTCGAGCCGGCCGACAAGGTCGGCTTGAGCAGCATGATGGCCGCGATGCTCAAGCGCGGCACTCGACGGCGCAGCGCCGACGAGCTGGCCGAAACCGTGGCTGCCACCGGCGGATCCCTGAGCTCCTGGGGCGGCCGCAATATCTTCGGCGTGTCCGGCAAGTTCCTTAGGGAGGACCTCGAACTGGGGCTGCAGCTGACCGCCGAAGTGCTGGCCGAACCCACCTTCCCCGAGGATGAACTCGCCAAACTCAGGCAGCGCCGCCTGGCGGGAATCCGTCGCCGTGAAAAGAGCCTCGCGGCTCTCAACGGCATGCTGCGCAACAGGCTGGTCTATGCCCCACACCCGTATTCGCGCAGGACCACCAGCGAGTCCACCCGCGGCATATCCCGCGCCGACCTCTCCGGGTTCCACAAGCAGTTCTGCCGACCGGACAACATGGTGCTGTGCGTGGCAGGGGACGTTACCCCCCGGCGCGCCCGGGCCCTGGTTCTCAAGCACTTCGCGGGCTTTCTCAAGAAGCCCGAGCAACCCCTGACCGCACCGGACGTTCCCGGGATTCCGGCCCTCAAGGGCGCCGTTCGCAAGGAAGAGGAACGAGCACTGTTCCGCCAGGCGGTAGTCTCGCTCTGCTTCCGCGGGGTGAACGTCGCCGACGAGGACCTCTACCCTCTCACGGTCATGGAGTACGTCCTCGGAGGAATGGGAGGGAGGCTCTTCAGCGAACTGCGCGACCGTCAGAGCCTGGCCTACTCGGTGGGTTGTTACCTGGACAACAGCCTGGACGGCGGCGCAATCGTCTTCTATATAGCCACCAAGCCCTCGGAGGTCGACAAGGCCATTAAGGCCTTCTGGAAAGAGATCGACCGTTTGCGCGACGAACCGGTTGGCAAAGAGGAACTGCGCCGCGCCGTCAACAACATCATCGGGCGCCAGGTACGCCGCCGTCAGAGCATCGGCCGGGTCGCACAGGAACTCGCCTGGAAGCAGCTCTACGGGCTGAAGGCCGAGGACTACTTCAGCCAGCACCTCAAGTACCGCAAGGTAAGCCGCGAGGACGTCCTGCGCGTGGCGCGCAAGTATCTGGACAAGCGCAACTACGTGATAGCGATCACACGTCCTCCACACGGGGACAGCAAGAAGGAGTAGCGTCCGGCTCCCTGCAGGCAGCGTCTCCCTATCACCGGCACTTGACCGTCCCGAGCGCAGCACGGTATAATCCCTCCCCGTGCCAAGGGATCCGGCGCGTAACACAAGGGGGGAGTACGTGCAGGAACCGGGCCCAATCCCCACAGGTCTCGGATGAACCAGCACAACCAGCAGATATGGGCCCAGGTTCTGAGCGGACTCACCGACCGTGTCAAGCCCGAGCTTATCAGCGAGTGGCTGGCCGACTTGCAGCTCGTCGAGTACGGCCCGCAAACCGTTTCCGTCGTGGCGCCAAACGCGTTGCACGCCAAAACGGTGCGAGATCACTACTCGGAATACCTCGCCGAAGGATTCGAAGCTCTTACGGGTTCCAGGCCACGCGTCAGCGTCGAAGCCTCCAGCGGTGGGGATGTCCCGCCTGCGGTTTCGACAGCAGCCGGCACCGCACGACGGTCCGCATACAACCCTTCTTTCACGCTGGCAAGTTTCGTGGAGGGAAGCCCCAACCGCCTGGCGCTGGCGGCCAGCCGGGCCATAGTCGATCGCCCGGGCGACCTCTACAACCCGCTCTTCGTTCACGGGATGTCGGGCACCGGCAAGACACACCTGCTGCAGGCGGTCTGCCACGAGCTCTCTTCCACTCACCAGGTGCTCTATCTCACAGCGGACGAGTTCTCTTCACGCATAGCGTCTAACCGCGCGGAATCGGCAGACTTCCGTCACGCGCTGCGCTCAGCCCAACTCCTGGCCCTCGACGATGTCCAGACGCTGGAAGGCAGAGAAGCCAGCCAGGAGGAACTCTTTCATGCCTTCAACAGTCTCTACAACCGGAACGGTCAGCTGCTCTTCGCCGCCGATAGACCGCCCCGGAAACTCGAACACCTGCCCGAACGCCTTACCTCTCGTTTTACCTGGGGCCTCACTGTTGAAATAGAGCCGCCGCTGTTCGAGAACCGGCTCGAAATCCTGGCCTCCAAGTCCGCGGCCAAGAACATGAAGGTACCCGCGGAAGTGCTCGAAGAGCTGGCCGCCCCCAAGATATCCAACGTTCGCGAGCTTGAAGGACTTCTTGCCCGCCTGATGGCCCGCCTCCAGATCCAGGAAGACCCTCCCGATCGAGAACTCGCTCGAGAGTTGGTATCCACCGCCGTAGCAGACACGCGGCCGGAACTGTCGCTCTCCAGCGAGGACATCCAGCGGGTTGTCGCTGCCGCCTATGGTCTCAAGCCCCACGACCTTCTGGGTCCTTCACGTACGCGTTCCGTAGCCATCGCTCGACACGTCGCCGTCTATCTCGCCCGCCAACTCACAAATCTGCCTATTCAGGAAATCGGCGGACACTTCGGAGGACGCGACCACTCGACCATCAACTACGCCATCAACAAGATCGAACGCTTGATCAAGGAGGACAACCAACTGGCCAAACGCGTGCAGAAGCTCCGTCAACAACTCGGTGGAAAACGTGTGAGTTCTTAGCAGCGAACCTCGTGA